>Ga0209390_10000149_pt1 | contig 120745 bp, 112 predicted proteins | sample BON01_FD_187212 | JGI IMG/M metagenome (GOLD analysis project Ga0209390, IMG submission 187212) | Freshwater microbial communities from Lake Bonney liftoff mats and glacier meltwater in Antarctica - BON-01 (SPAdes) (version 2) | ecosystem: Environmental > Aquatic > Freshwater > Ice > Glacier...
GAAAGAATAGATAAAAGTAAGGGTGACAAAGACTGTCCTTGATACCGGAGAAACCAAACTGCTGGTTAGCAATTTGGAAGAAAGTGTATTTAGCACAGAGGATATGGCAAAACTTTACCAGATGAGATGGGGAGTGGAAGAGGGAATAAAGAACCTAAAGTCCAAGATAAAAGTTGAGCAGTTCGGTTGCAGAAAAACGGAAGGAATCTATCAGGAGTATTATGCCCATATCCTGGCAATGAACATGGTGGCTCTAGCTGGAATGGCAGCTACCAAGCAGATCGAAAAGAAGACACGAAAAAGGAAATTGACCTACAAATACAACTAGAAAAATGCTTTTTTACACTTTAGAGACAACATTGTAGCACTATTTAGCCGAGAATGGGTAGCAAAACTGTTGGATGTTTTGGGCGGAAACATTTCCCGCACCCAGATAGCAATAAAAAAAGGAAGGAAATTTTCGAGAAAAAGTCTAAGAAAACCTAATCGAACAAATCAATACTATAAATGAATGTTGAAACCTAAAGAAAAGAACCAATCATTACCTATCGACCCACAAAAGTATACCCTTGAAATAAGGCTAGGGAGAAGTACGCCCTTAACCAGAAAAAGGAATTCGAATTGAACACAAACATCCAAAAAATCATTTTAGGGCTACAAAATTATTTGCCTGAAATGCTTGGCTTGATTGCATTGGGTCACAGCCGTGGTTAATAATGTTTCGCCCTTGTAGGGTTGATGGCTTGGAAACTATATTAATGGTTAATTTTTACCAATGAAAACCTGTAAATCTTTAATGAGTTTGATAGGTTTATGCAATAACCTGAGTTCGAGATAAGATCGTCTAAAAAAACTACTAAATCGTCACTGGGAATCCTTTTTGGAGGGGGCTGAGGTGGGAAAGGGTGTGGCAGACTGTGTGTGTCTTGTCCCCTGAGCTTGTCGAAGGTGTCCTTCGGCTTTCCTCACTCAAAGCCCTATCTAAGCCTCGGGGTGACGATTTTGTAATGAAATAGAGTCGAACTCAGGTCAATAGGATTTCCTGAATTTTCTCAGGAAGCGATTCCATCACATGATAGATTGTACATTGTATATTTCGGTTTTAAAGCACTTATTCCTTGACCTGTTTTTTAATAAGTAAATCGGATAATTTTGCCAAGTCTTCTTCGATTATTTCTCGTTCTTTTTGATTCTCATTCAGTTTTTTCATCAACTTTTTTAGTTGGTAATCTGGTTTCACAGCCATAATTCGGTAAAAGAAGCTGGCAAATATAAACCCTTCACGTGCTTTCATTAACAATGCCCTTAATTTATACCCACGCGACAGTTGGGATAGTTTGGCCACTTTTACCAGTCTGAGTGACCTGACAAATGAAACAAATGGCAAGAGAATGATAAGCAGATCTATCCAGTTTTTCTTGATATACGTAAATTTATCATCCGTAATAGCGATTAAAAGGAGGAATTCAAAAGTAAATGCAAGCCAGATAAAACCCTGAACTAATCCAAGTACCAAGGATAAGTCCGTGTTTAAAAAGTTTTCTACTTCTTCATAAAACTGCCATTCTATTAACAATACGGGGATAATCAAAAGTGCAATAACTATCATAGGGATAGAAAATTGCTTTTTTAGGTGATTGAAAAGGCCCTCATTGCACTTTGACCAGCCATAAAAGGGCAACCAAATCTTCTCCGGTTCAAGTAGATGTCGTTGCCCAATTGCCATGGGAGGGAAAATCAAGGACAATAACTTTCTAACAAAAGAGCTTTGGGCTATTCTGACCTTGCTAGTATGAGCCAAAATTGCAACCAGTAATGCATCTAGTAAGTACAGCATCCACAATATCCCGTAAAATACAGCCAAGCTGGAAATAAAAGCAGAGTACTGCAAACTGCCTTCATCAAATGAAAAATTATTAATGATGGCCGCTGAAATAAGTAACATGATCAGTGAAATAAGAAATTTTGGCCAAACGATTATTTCCTGGTATCTGGTAAGGGCATTCACTGCCTTAATCGAAAGATTTGTTTGTAAGGAAATGTCTCTTGTTGATTGAACCTGAAGTAAGAGGGGGTAATCTTTGGAAAGAATACCTATGGGGGATAGTAATTGTTCTCTTTTCAGAAGTGCTTCTATTTGGGCAATGACAAAAGGATTCTCAGACTGGTCAATTGCTGAAATTAAGGCTAACCTTTTTTCATCAGTTATTTGATTCATAATGGTTTGTTGAAAGACAAAGGTAATTGCTTAGGATTGTAAGTCAAAGATTAAAGGCTTAGCAGAGGTCTTTGCACTTTTTCCCCAAAAGAGAATGCCTTATAGTTGGCAATAGCATTCGCCTAATTATGAGGAGTAGTCCAAAAATATTTTAAGTTTAATTCACTGAAAGTAATGGGCCTATAAGTGGCTGAAATATTTAAAGTTATAATATGACTGGTTGGGTTTTTATTAAGATCATTTTGAGTAAAAAAAATAATGATTCAGAAATCGACAATACATTGTTTTTGTCAATTATACTTACTAAATTTTCAACAAAGACTAATCAAATGAGCAAAGACAAAGGAGAGAAAAAAGACCCCAAAAAGAAAGCAGGAAAAAGCTTGATGGAAAAAAGGGCGGATAAGAAAGCCAAAGAGTTGGACAAGAAGCGCAACGGATAGAATTAACAATTAATTTGTAGAACAATGCCTTGGATATTTCTTGGGCATTGTTTGATTTAAATCGATTTACATGTTCCAAACAAAATTTACAAAAGCTTTTAAGCTTTTGTCTTTTTCATTAGTGGTATTGCTTAGTGTTAATTCAGTAGATGCACAAGAGCAAAATTTAGTAATAGCAACTTTTAATATCCGGTATGACAATCCCAATGACGCACCAAATACCTGGGAAAATCGCAAGGTGCCTATTAGCCAGTTGATTCGTTTTCATTCATTTCATATTTTTGGGATTCAGGAGGGTTTGCACCATCAAGTAAAAGACCTGGAAGCCCTTTTACCAAACTTTGCTTTCGTAGGCTCTGGCAGGGATGATGGTAAGGAAAAAGGAGAATATTCCGCTATTTTCTACCAAAAAGAGAAATACAAGGTAGAAGAAACCGCTACTTTCTGGTTGGCACCTGAGACAGATCATCCAAATAAAGGTTGGGATGCTGCATTACCCAGGATTTGTACTTGGGCCAAAATGGTGGAAATAGGAACTGGGAGAAATTTTTATGTTTTCAATACCCATTTTGATCATCGTGGCGTAGAAGCAAGGAACCAAAGTGCGGCACTGATAGTCGATAAGATCAAAACTATTAATACTCAAAACCTGCCAGTATTTTTAATGGGAGATTTTAATGTTGACCAAACTACCGAGGCATATAGGTTGCTAAAAAATACACCTGGTATGAAAGATTCCTTTGAAGCTGCCGATTTTGTCTATGCAAACAACGGAAGTACCAATGGGTTTGACCTGACAAAAAGTCACGAAAGGATAATTGATCATATTTTCGTCAGTGGATCACTTAAGGTAAAAAAATATGGGCTACTTACAGATACCTATCACAACCGTTTTCCATCGGATCACTTTCCCGTTATGGCAGTTATCGCTTGGTAATTTCTTCTATTTTTCTACTGGGTCCAACAGCATAAAGCACAGCTTGGCAACGTAGAATCTCAAAAAACCTAATGCTGCTTGATCTTACAGGTAAAATATTTAGGATCAATGCTATTGTGAAAGATTATAAATACGAATCTTGCTGCACTTTCAATGTGGTTGAGATTAGTAATAATTAGTTAACATGTAATTTGGAATTGAAGGACTGTAATGAATTAAAATTATGTAAAAATCAGGCTGTTGGTGTAATTTTCTTACCATCTAATCACCAATTCCATTAATTTTCTTTTAATTGCATAATTGAATACGAATCCCATGACATAATCCAATTTTAAAACCGCTTACAGATAAAACCTATGTTTTAGTTTTGATTTTTAATAAACTGCTTACTGTTTTTGAGGGCAGTAGGAATCCTTAATCAAAAACTTGGTATGATTTAGAATTTACGCGTATAGCTTGTAGTAATCAATTGTAAACCTGATATGAATTCATCCAACAAAGACACGCGAAGAAGTTTTATAAAGACCTCAGGAATGGCCACTCTTGGCTTTATGGGGCTTTATCAATTTATTAATCCTGGAAAATCACTAGGAAGCCCGATGATGCCAGCTACTCTCGGATACGGTCCATTAAAAAAGGATCCCGCAGGGATATTAAATTTGCCTGAGGGTTTTTCCTATAAAATCCTTACTAAAAAAGGGGATAAGATGGACGATGGGTTTTATTTACCCGGAGCCTCAGATGGAATGGGTGCTTTTCAAGGAAAAAATGGAAGAACGATAGTAGTCCGTAACCATGAACTTAGCCCGGATTCATTAGAAAACTCTGGCTTTGGAAAAAACAATGAATTGCTTGATAAGCTTTCTTCCAATGATTTTTATGATTTCGGAAAAGGATTATTACCTGGGCTTGGGGGTACTTCTACTTTTATTTATAATGAAGAGACAGGTGTTTTGGAAAAGCAGTTCATTAGCCTGGCCGGAACTATTAGGAACTGTGCCGGTGGTATTACCCCTTGGGGAAGTTGGCTGACTTGCGAGGAAAGTACTTTGAAAAAAGGAGGATATGAAGGGCGATTAGAGAAAGACCATGGCTATGTATTTGAGGTGCCGGCTACTGAAAAAATTCAAAGAGCAAAACCACTACCCATCAAAGCCATGGGTAGATTTAATCATGAAGCAGTAGCAGTTGATCCAGCCTCAGGCGTTGTATATCTTACAGAGGACAGGGGAGATAGTATTTTTTACCGGTACTTACCAAATAGCCCAGGTAAATTACACAAAGGTGGAAAATTACAGGCATTGGTTATTTTGGGAGAAAAAAGCAGAGATACCAGAAACTGGGAAGACAGTGAAGGGCCTGAGTTTCCATTGATGAAAAGCCATAAAGTAGCCTGGATAGATATTGAAAATGTAGAAAGTCCAGAGGATGACCTGAGATTTCAAGGTTTTGATAAAGGCGCTGCGGTTTTTGCTAGAGGAGAAGGTATTTGGTATGGTGACAAGGAAGTGTATTTTGCATGTACCAATGGGGGTAAGATAGGCGCAGGACAGGTGTTTCGTTACACTCCAAGTGTGGATGAAGGTAAACCTGAAGAAAAAAATAATCCTGGAGAGTTGACCCTTTTTGTAGAGTCAATTGACAGGGAAATATTAAAAAATTGTGACAACCTGGCTGTGGCTCCTTGGGGAGATGTGATCTTATGTGAGGACCACAAGCATCCATTCCTAGTAGGGGTAAACCCGAAAGGGGAGCTTTACCACCTTGCTGAGAATATAGGTTTTGAATCAGAAATGGCTGGTGGTGTCTTTTCGCCTTCCGGGAAAACCTACTTTGTTAATATCCAAGGACCTGGAATTACCTTGGCAATAACTGGGCCTTGGAAAACCTAAAAAGTTAATCCTTTAGAATTCCCCATTTTCAGCATGGACAGAAGATGGGGAATTGTTTTAAACCTTGGTTCCAAGCCTGGGAAAATTAATCTATACGAGTTAAAACTGTAAAAATAGAGAGATAGCAATGATTAACTGACTTTTAAAGTGATTCATCAGGTATTAGAATAGTAGTTGGCATTTGCCAATTAAAATTGTTTTAGTACTATTGGCTTAAAAGGTTGAAGACTGCTAAAATCCTGAAAAACCCCACTCCCATGCGGTCACTTTTTTCTTTTTTACTGCTCAGTCCACAATAGTTTTGTTATTCATTAAAACATAATCTATATTTGCCACTCAAAATTAAAAATGATGGCCACTAAAAAGACCAAAAAAGGGAAACCAGCTCCTGATACCTCCAATGAACTTCTCGAGAATCCTGAAGCAATCGCTGACCGCCTTGGTAGAGGTGAGACTTTCTTAAAGGAAAACACCAAATTAGTTGGTGGGATCATTGGATTGGGGATATTACTCATTGTAGGAATTGTTGGATTTCAAATACATCAAGCCAATCAGAACAAGAAGGCTCAAGGTGAAATGTTTCAAGCTGTATACTATTTCGAACAGGATAGTGTAGAGTTTGCACTCAATGGAGATGGTGTTGAACCTGGATTCCTTGAAATCATTGATGAGTATGGCGGAACGGATGCGTCCAATTTGTCAAATTTTTATGCTGGATCTATTTATCTTTCGAAAGGTGAATTTCAGTCTGCTGTAGATCATTTGAAAAAGTTTTCTTCATCTGACTTTTTAGTTCAGGCACATGCTTACGCTTTAACTGGAGATGCTTATTTGGAACTTGGTCAGTTGGACGAAGCAATAAGTTATTATAAAGATGCCGCAGATTACAAGTCCAATGAGTTTTTCACGCCTAAGTATTTGACCAAACTTGCCATCGCTTATGAAGAGGCAGGTGAATTAAAGCAGGCTATAGCTACTTACGAGGAAATAGAAACTAAATATTCGGATGCCTATGAATACAGTGAGGCACGAAAGCAGAAAGCTCGCCTTGAAGGTCTGGCTTCTTCTAATTGATATGAATTTAATCATTGATAAAAAAGAGTAAGACCCGAAAGGTTTTACTCTTTTTTTGTGAATTAATTTTAAACTTATGGCTACATCATTAAAAAATCTAAGTCAGCATACCCAAGAAAATGTAAGGGATATAAGTGATAAAAAATTCGCTTTGGTGGTGGCTGAATGGAATGATGAAATAACATCCTCTCTTTACAGTGGAGCTGTTGAGACACTTTTGCGCTACGGAGCAAGAAAAGAGAATATTTACAGAAAGAATGTTCCGGGTTCTTTTGAACTTACGCTTGGCGCCCAGTGGCTGGCAAAACTAGATGAAATCGACGCAGTGATTTGTTTAGGTTGTGTCATCCAAGGGGAAACCCGTCACTTTGATTTTATTTGTAATGCTGTGGCCAATGGGATTACCCAAGTAAGCTTAAAGTATGACAAACCGGTTATTTTTGGTGTGTTGACACCAGATAATCAACAGCAAGCTTTGGACAGAGCAGGTGGGAAACATGGGAACAAGGGAGACGAAGCAGCCATTACGGCAATAAAAATGCTAGGCTTTTAAGCCAATTCAATTCAACATATTATAATAAATCTGGTATTCTAATGAAAATCATGAAATTTGGCGGTACTTCAGTAGGGAGGCCGGAAAGAATGCATCAGGTAAAGGACCTGATTACATTAGATGATGAAAGGAAGATCGTGGTATTGTCTGCATTGTCTGGTACTACCAATGTATTAGTAGCGATAGGTGACGCCTTATCTGCAGGGAAGAAGTATGAGGCCAAAGAAAAGATAGAAGGCCTTCGCCAGCATTATCTTGAATTTTACATGGAATTGTTGACCTCAGATGCAGGAAGAGCAAAAGCATTACAAATAATCAATGAACATTTTGAGTTCTTGACCATTATTCTCAAAATATCCTTCAACGAAGCGATCAATAAGGATATTTTGGCTCAAGGAGAATTGTTGTCCACCAAGCTTTTTTATACCTTTCTTCAGGAGCAAGGGATTCCGGCAGTATTTCTACCTGCATTGGAATTCATGTGTATAGATGAAAATAGTGAACCTAATCTTGCCAAAATAGGTGAAAATCTGGAATCTATCTTGGCAGGTTATTCCGATGAGAGCATTTTTATTACCCAAGGGTATATTTGCAAAAATCACCTGAATGAAGTGGATAACCTAAAAAGAGGTGGAAGTGATTACACGGCATCTTTAATTGGTTCTGTTATATACGCTTCGGTGGTTGAAATCTGGACAGATATAGATGGAATGCATAACAATGACCCCAGAGTAGTGGAGCACACAAGGCCCATTGCTCAATTGTCCTTTGATGAGGCTGCTGAGCTGGCTTATTTTGGTGCCAAAATTTTACACCCTGCCTCTATTTGGCCCGCGCAATTGCATAATGTTCCTGTGAAGCTACTCAATACCATGGAGCCAAACGCCCCAGGCACTACCATCACCGGAGCTGGAGAAGGTTCAATAGGTGTGAAAGCCATTGCTGCTAAAGATGGTATTACCGCCATTAAAATCAAGTCAAGCAGAATGCTTTTGGCCCACGGGTTCTTAAGAAAGGTTTTTGAGATTTTTGAAAAATACAAAACCTCCATTGATATGATCACTACCTCTGAGGTGGCCATTTCTCTAACTTTGGATGACATCACTCATTTGAAAGAAATAACATATGAATTACAGAAATTGGGAAAAGTGGAGGTCGATCACTACCTTTCTATTATCTGTATCGTTGGAAATTCCATTATGCAAGAGCGAAAAGTACTCAATAAAATCATGGCCAGTGTGGAAGATTTCCCACTTAGGATGGTGTCTTATGGAGGAAGCAAGCACAATGTGTCTCTTTTGATTGATGGGAAACATAAAAATCAAGCCTTGCAAAGCTTGAATAAAGGCTTGTTTGATTTTAATTAGAAATGGCTGAGCCTGAAACAAATAAATCTAACTTTCTGGAAAGACTACAAACCAAATGGAAACTAAAAAGTCTCTGGCAGGTTGTTTTGGTTCTAGTAGTATTTGCTTGTACAGGTTTCACCATCTTATTTATTAAGCGACCAATTTTTGATTTTTTAGGTTTGGATACTAGTGAGAGTAGTTTCTTAAAAACGGTACTTTACCTAATGTTAGTATTGCCTTTATATCAGGTAATTCTTTTGATATATGGTTTTATTTTTGGGCAGTTTGCTTTCTTTTGGGAAAAAGAAAAGCAATTTTTTCGCCGGATGGCACGGCTTTTCTCCCAGAATAAAAAGTAAAACTAAAATTGTTGACAGGCAAAAAATAGTAATAAATGGCTAAGCAAAGAGGTTTACCTATAGAAGAAAGTGACAAGAGAAAAATGAACAAAAAGAACTTTGAAAAGCTTTTTGGGATTTTCAAGTTTGCCATACCCTACAAAACACCTTTTATCATTGGGATGGTTTTTTTGTTTTTTTCAAGTCTGATGCTTTTGACTTTTCCTTATGTAGCAGGTAAGTTGATAGATGCCGCTTCTGGAAAAGATTGGATTATTAACGATATCAATGGTATCGCCTTTATATTGATTGGAATTCTTTTTATTCAAAGTATCTTCTCTTTTTTCAGGGTCTGGTTATTTGCTAAAGTCAGTGAAAAATCCATGCGAGATATTAGAGTGGCTTTGTATGAGCGATTGGTACGATTGCCAATGACATTCTTTGACCAGCGCAGGACGGGTGAATTGATCAGTAGGATCACATCTGATGTCACGATGTTGCAAGACACGTTTTCCATCACCTTGGCTGAGTTATTTCGCCAAATCATTACTTTGTTCGCAGGGATAGTGTTTTTGTTCTATACCACTCCAAGGCTAACGCTTTTTATGTTGATTACTATTCCTGTTCTTGTGGTGATTGCCATGGTTTTTGGAAAATTTATCAGAAAGTTATCAAAGAAAACACAGGACTATCTTGCCTCAGCCAATGTGGTCGTTGAGGAAACGTTACAGTCTATAGTGACTGTAAAATCTTTTACAGGCGAAGCCTATGAAATCAATCGCTATCGAAACAAACTTAACAGTGTAGTAGAGGTGGCGTTAAAAGCCGCTGGATACCGAGGTGCTTTTATTTCTTTTATAATTTTCGCGCTCTTTGGTGGTATTGTTGCCGTCATCTGGTATGGCGCCACCCTAGTAAGCGCAGGAGAGATGAGTGTAGGAGACCTTATTTCCTTCGTTTTGTATACGACTTTTATAGGAGGGTCCATAGCTGGTCTGGGAGATATTTATGGTCAAGTACAAAAGGCTATTGGTTCTTCAGAAAGGGTATTGGAGATTTTGAATGAGACTACAGAAAAACAAATAAAAGGTACCTCGCTGGCTCGAATGAAGGGATCTGTTTGGTTCGACCATGTTTTTTTTCATTACCCAACAAGGCCTAAGTATCGTGTATTGGATGGGATTTCCATACATGTAGAACCGGGAGAGAAAATTGCCCTGGCAGGTCACAGTGGTGCAGGTAAATCTACAATTATTCAGTTACTACTGAAATTTTATGATGTAGGAAGTGGAGATGTTTTGTTGGACGATAAATCCATAACAGATTGGGATCCTCAAGCCTTGAGAAAAAACATTGGGATGGTCCCTCAGGAAGTGCTTTTATTTGGAGGGTCTATTAGAGAAAATATTCGGTATGCCAAGCATGACGCAACTGATGAAGAGTTGCTTGAGGCAGCCAAACAGGCCAATGCTTTGGAGTTTATAGACAAATTCCCAGAAGGCTTGGATACTTTAGTGGGAGAAAGAGGAATCAAGCTATCAGGAGGACAAAGACAACGGATAGCTATTGCCAGAGCAATACTTAAGGATCCAGCTATACTTATATTGGATGAGGCTACCTCGTCTCTGGATGCTGAAACGGAATCATTGGTGCAGGAAGCCTTGGATAAATTAATGAAAGGAAGGACTACCATTATTATAGCACATAGATTGTCTACGATTAGAAAAGTGGATAGAATCTATGTGATCAAGGATGGCAAAGTCATAGAAGAAGGCAATCATGAATCTCTTTCTGCTAAAGAAGGAGGACATTATGCCCACCTGGTTAATCTGCAATTTGCTGATGATGCTATACGGCCTTTAGACTGATGTCCAGACTTTGGACCTGATGCGTTAGGGCTCCTACTGAAATAAAATCTACACCTGATTCAGCCACGGCTACTATTGAGGATTCGTCAATACCTCCGGAGGCTTCTGTCACATATTTCTTATTGATCAATTTTACAGCTTCCTTCATGTCTTCAGGGGACATATTGTCTAGCATAATAATGTCAATGCCACCAATAGCAATGACAGTTTTCACTTCTTTCAAATTTCTTGTCTCAATTTCTACCTTTAAGTCCAACTGTTTAGTTTTTAAATAGGAACGGGTAGCATTTATTGCTTCGGCTATTCCACCAGCAAAATCGATATGATTGTCCTTGAGCATGATCATGTCATACAAAGCGTATCGGTGGTTTTGTCCGCCTCCAATGGCCACGGCCCATTTTTCCATCATGCGGAAATTGGGAGTAGTTTTACGGGTGTCAAGCAATTTGGCTCCCGTATGTTTGATTAATTCATTGATGTGGTGAGTTTTGGTGGCTATTCCACTCATCCTTTGCATACAGTTTAATACCAATCTTTCAGTGGTCAGTATAGATTGAGCACTTCCTGCAATTGTAAGGCCTATATCTCCCGAATTTACTGCATCCCCATCACTCAATAATAAATTCACCTCCAGAGCAGGGTCGTAAAAGTTGAATATACGCTTGGCCAATTCGAGCCCAGCAATGATACCCTTTTCCTTTATTAATAGCTTTGCATTTCCTTGTTGATTGGTGGGTACTGATGCCAATGTAGAGTGATCACCTTCGCCCACGTCCTCATTGAAGGCTGATTTCATAAATTGGGTTAACCTATCTTCTGTTATATAGTCTTTCATGATAAACCAAATTTAATAAATTATTTGCTTCGAACAGCAATAACTATTCTTTGACAAAATCCACACTATAGACCAACCAATTTTCATCATTTAATTCCTTTCCTCTAATAAATACTTTAAAGCTATTGCTTAAGGAGTTATAAGTACCTATAAGGTAGCTGGTTTCAGAATCAATTTTTTGATGTTTTAGCAGTTCAAAACTGCTTATCGGATTTCCTTTGAAAAAATTAGCCAAGACGATTTCAGCTTGACTTTTAGAGAAATCTCTTTTATTGTTATCAAAACGAATTTCCACCATTTCTCCTAAAAACGATGAAATTGCCTTACTTGATCCTTGCTTAAGCGCAACAATAATTGGAAATTCTTTGTCTTGGGCCTTGCTCATTAAGGAATGCGAAAACAAAAAAACACCAACAAAAAGAAATGTAATAATAATGCGAAACATGTCAAATCTTTATCAAATTTCAGACCAATATATTAAAAGTTTCTAATTTTATTTAATGAAATTCTATTGTTTTTACTTTTGGTAATAGCAAGGGTAGAATATTATCCAATTTGCTGAGGCCTATCTTTTATTATCTTATATTTGCATAGCAATGGATAAAATGCTGGGATGTTTTTCCCACTAAGATTTCCGGGATTAAAACACCAATTTCCTCAGATTTTTTATTTGATAGATACCAATAGAAAAAGACATGATTAAAAAAGTTTTATTGATGATACTAGACGGATGGGGCATAGCCACAAATCCCGAAGTTTCTGCTATTGATAAAGCCAAAACGCCTTTTATCGACAGTTTATTTGAAAAATATCCTCACTCAAAATTAGAGGCTTCAGGCTTGGCCGTTGGTCTTCCAGAAGGCCAAATGGGTAATTCTGAGGTTGGTCATATGAACATCGGAGCAGGTAGAGTGGTTTATCAGGATTTGGTTAAAATTAATAAGGCAGCAAAAGAAGGTGATCTTAATGATCATCCTGTGTTAAAGGAAGCTTTTTCTAATGCCAAATTGAATGGGAAGAAAGTGCATCTCTTAGGATTGGTTTCAGATGGAGGCGTACATGCCCATATTTCTCATCTGAAAGGTCTCTGTGATGCTGCAAAAGCAAATGAATTGGATGATAATGTTTTCATTCATGCGTTTACAGATGGAAGAGACACGGACCCGAAAGGTGGATTAAGGTTTTTAGAAGATCTCAAAAGCCACTGTGAAAGCTCAACTGGTAAAGTAGCCTCCATAGTAGGCAGGTACTATGCCATGGATAGAGACAACCGCTGGGAAAGAGTCAAATTGGCTTATGATGCCATGGTTAAAGGTGAAGGTGAAAAATCTAAGGACATGCTTACAGCTATTCGGAAATCCTATACCAATGGCGTTACGGATGAATTCATTCGCCCAATAATACAGGTGGACGAAGAGGGCAAACCTTTGGCAACCATTGAAGAAGGAGATACCGTGATTTGTTTTAATTTTAGGACAGATAGGGGTAGAGAGATTACAGAGGTGTTGACCCAAAGGGATTTCCCTGATTACAGTATGAAAAAACTTGATCTCGACTATGTCACCTTCACTCGATACGACGAAAAATACAAAGATATTGCAGTAGTTTTTGAGAAAGATAATCTCAAGAATACAATAGGTGAGGTATTGGAACGAAATCATAAGAAGCAGATACGAATCGCTGAAACTGAAAAATATCCACACGTTACCTTCTTCTTTTCTGGAGGAAGGGAAAAGCCTTTCGAAGGGGAGAACAGGATATTGTGTAACAGTCCTAAAGTGGCTACTTATGACCTGCAGCCTGAAATGTCTGCTTTTGAAATTGCGAAAAAAATCAACCAAGAACTTCCAAAGAAGGAGGCTGATTTTATTTGCTTAAACTTCGCCAATGCAGATATGGTAGGTCATACAGGCATCTTCGACGCAGCAGTGAAAGCATGCGAAGCTGTAGATGAATGTGCCTCTTCAGTTATTGAAACTGCCTTAGCCAATGAGTATACTATTATAGTGATCGCAGATCATGGTAACAGTGATGTTATGATCAATCCTGACGGATCACCGAATACAGCGCATTCTACTAATTTAGTGCCATGCATAATGGTGGATAAACATGATCGGTTGGAAGTCAATGATGGAAAATTGGGAGACCTTGCACCGACAATTTTAAAGCTTATAGGTGTAGATAAGCCACCCGAAATGACAGGGAATGTCCTTCTGAAAGCATAAATGCGATGGGCAGGTACCAAAAAGTTATTTACCCGCTGCTATTGGCAGGGATCTTGATTTCTTGTGAAAAGAATGAGAAATTGGGATTTGCTAATCCTACCCAGATAGATGCCTACTTCCCGCTATCTGATTTCTTGCAAGAAAGCGTTGGAAAGTTGGAATTTGCCGAAGTGGTGAAGGAAATTCATTTCAATGATGATACTGAAATCGTGGATTTCACCTTGGATAGTTTGGCGTGGAGACAAGAGTTGGATTTCTTTTTTCAAGCAGATATAAATAAAGCAGCTTTGGCCTCATCCTATGAGACCAAGGAGGAGTATGGACTATTAATACATCAACTTAAACCCAATGAAAAAGGGGATATTAAGATGATTAAGGTCAGGAAACAATCAGGAAAGGTGGTAGCTATTAAAATTCTTTCAGTGATTAGTAATCTGATTTACAAATCTACTGTTGAAGGCATGATAAAAATGGATGACAATGAGATAGTAAGTTCCTATGAATTGTCAGGGGAACAAAAAGTTTGGTTCTTACCAGCCACTAAACTTCATGTGGAAGGAAAAGTAAAATGACGAGGTCTTAAAAAAATGAGTGGTAAAAAAGCCAGGTAGGATATTCTTACCTGGCTTTTTCTTTTAATCCGGATTATATAATAGAACGGCTAATGCATAATTCGAGCTGAAATGAGTAGGGAATATTTTTTCTACGTCAATTTAACACTATAACGCCTATTTTGGGCGTTAGGTAAATGCAAAGAATACAAGCCAAGTGATAAACAGAATCGGAAGTAAAATAGGAATGGAAAACCTTAAAATATATCCAAAGAAGGAGGGCATTTTTATTCCACTTTGTTCTGCAATTGACTTTACCATAAAATTAGGGCCATTACCTACATATGTCATGGCTCCAAAAAAGACAGAAGCAATGGATATGGCCATAAGTTCAAATGAAGAATCAAAATACTTGTCCATGGCAAAATCTCTGACCTGCTGTATGGTGTTTATGTCAGCCCCCTGAGAGGCCATTGCGGCAGCCAAGAAGTTGAGGTAAGTTGGGGCATTGTCCAAAAAACCAGATAGTATCCCAGTACCCCAATACAAGGTATTATGCGTTATCATCGCAGCCCCTTGCTCCGACTGAGCAAAAGCACCTACCAATTCCAAGGCAGGCATCATGGTACCGAAAATACCTATAAAAATAAAGGCGACTTCCCGGATAGGCTCAAAATTAAATTCATTTCCAGAAAGTGCTTTTTGATCGGCAAATTTGTAAGAAAAATAAGCCACGGAAAGCATGATTGTTTCCCGAATAAAACTGAATTTCTGACCGTCATAATGAATAGCAGGAACCCATTCGAGAACGTTGGGGTCTAAGAACACAGAAATAATTATCACAAGGAGCCATAAGAAATTTTTCGTTCCTTTCAGGGATATTTTATTGCTGAATTGTGTTTGCTCATTAAGAACCACTCCATCACCTTTATCACCAAATTTACGATCGATAAAGTAAAAAAAGACAGTCAAGATGGTCAAAGCCAATATCCAGGCCTGCCAGTTATGTTCCAATGTCCAGAAGAAGGGTACCCCTTTCAGAAAGCCAAGAAACAATGGCGGATCTCCTATTGGAGTGAGAGAACCTCCAATGTTACTTACCATAAATATAAAGAATATGATGTGGTAAGCTTGAATATTGTTTTTATTCAATCGGATAAAGGGGCGAATCAATAACATTGAAGCACCTGTGGTTCCTATTAGATTGGATATCAACGCTCCTGTAATTAATAAAAGTACGTTGGCCATAGGTGTTGACTTTTTATCAACCTCTATTAAAATCCCTCCCGAGGCGATAAACAAGGAAGCCAGTAATGAAATGAATTGAATATACTCAGCCAAGGCATGCACAGGATTGTGGACATTTCCCAATACGAATAAGTAGTAGAGTATCACCAAAACCGCCAGTCCGACAGCAATTTTTGGATAATTGTGGTGCCAAAAACTCTCATAAAACAGTGGGCCAGTTGCAATCATAAGCAACAATGCTACAAAAGGGATAACTAGCCAGCCAGGAGCCTGTTGGTGTTCCACCTCATGATCCGCTGGGGACACAGTTTGCGAAACATGTTCCTGATCCTCGCCCTCTTTTTCGTATTTATTGGTCTGGGTAATATATTGTTTAGCAGTTAAATCTCGGGCTTGTAAATGTTGAGGTACACTTACGCTTATTAATCCAATGAATAGGAGCCATGAAGCTAAATACTTCTTCATTCACTTGTATTTATTGTGTAAAGAATGTTTAAGTCAGGTTTTTTGATCGTTGTCGAAATATCAAATAGTTGCTATTTAATTCACTAATCTAGCTAATTTGTGTATTAGTAACCAAACAAATTTATTTCTGTGGCTAAAAAACCCAGAATTTTTAGCCACAGAATCTTTGCCAATATAATTATTGTAACTTTTGAAGCGCAATTTCTAAAGCAGTTAGAGCGATTTTCGACTTTTGGGGATTAAAAGTATGACATTTTTTTAGGGCCTTATAAACTGTTTTGCTTACATCCTGAAACATCGCTTCATCTGTTATTTGCGCCTTGTCTGACATGAGATAGGCAGCGATTCTTGCAAGCCCGGCATTTGATATGAAATCAGGGATTAAGGCTATTTTGTCATCAGCCATTTTTGTCACAGGACCAAAAAAAATATCATTTTCAACAAAGGGGAAATTCGCTCCACAAACGATTAATTCTAACCCACCTTTGATCAGCTTATTCAATTGATCCTTTTGGATCAATCTTGCTTTTGCTGCTGGAATAAAAATATCAGTGGGTAAATCCCATATTTTGTCTTTTGCGCTATCAAAAGGAATTAGCTTATCGCTTACTAGTTTGTTGTTTTCTTTATTTAGAAAAAATGAAGTAATCTCGTCAGGGTTTATTCCGTTTTTATCGATGATAGCTCCTTCCAGCGATATGATTCCTACTATTTGAATGCCTTCCTTGGCCAAAAAATAAGCTGCTGCGGCGCCTACTTTGCCCCAGCCTTGAATAATTGCTTTTTTTCCAGACGCAGTCCCTCCCCAAAGCTTGTAATAATGCTGCACGGCCTCAGAAAGCCCATAACCAGTAATAACGTCGCTTATCTGGTGTTTGATTGGGCTAGCTGGTAAATACTTTGGGTTTTCTACTATTTTAGAAAGCCCGTGCCTTAATTGGCCTATTTTTCTAATTTTATTTGGTTCCCCTCCTTTATATAGTGCATTTACTATTCCTTCTTGAGGGTGCCATAGTCCGTATTTTTCTGTTAAGGGAATGAGTTCGCTATTTTCGTCAATATTAATTCCTGCACTTGTCCCGTAATAGCTTTTCAATATGGGAGAAACAACTTTAAACCATCTTTCGAGAACACCTGCTTTTCTTGGGTCTGAGGGATCAAAGTTAATCCCTGATTTAGCACCACCAATGGCTGGACCTGAAATGGTGTTTTTTATAGCCGTGTTTTTGGCCAATTGGATGACATCATTTTTATCTAGCCCCAGCTTCATCCTGGTGTCGCCTCCTGCCGCTCCCCCTCTTAGGCTATTGATCACCAACCACCCTTCTGCCTCAGTTTCACCATCGCTCCACTCAAAGACGATTTCTGGTTGCATGTTCTCAAACTTTTTTAGTAATTCTCTCATGTATTTATAATGTTTAAATTCGATTTTTATTAAAAAGTCCAAAAATGGTGCCACCACTGCTGTCTTTGGCAGCTCCTGTAACAGAAGCTAAACAATTGTTCTCTTCCCGAAGACGTAAAACGCCTAAAAATGCAAATACCAAAGCCTCTTTAAAATCTATAATCTGGTTTTCGGGAAGGATCAAGTCTATCTTGTGACTAATTTTATTGGAGAGCTTTTGGATGAAAAACGTATTATAGCTACCGCCACCTGTTACCAAGAGTTGGTGTCTGTCTGATTTTGCCCCAGCATGATCTAAAACTATTCTAGCAATGCAATCTGCAAAATGCTCAGATAAAGTGGCAAGAACATCCTTAGGTAAATAAGAAGCCTGGTCTAGAACAGGTAAAAAATCATCGGTTATATTTTCCCTTCCAAGTGATTTGGCTCCTTTTTGTTGGTAAAAACCCAAGGACTTCAAAGCTGATAAGGCCTCTGGTATTACAGTACCTGATTTTGCTAAATTTCCACCTTTATCATACGCTTTGCCTGATTTCAAGGCAAAGTGATTGAAAAGTAAGTTAAATGGACAGGTGTCAAAAGCTAGCCTTTGTCCACTGTTATCCATTGAAATATTGGCGATACCACCCAAATTTAAAGCGAAATCGAAATCGTTAAACAATAATGCATCTCCAACAGGAACAAGTGGTGCACCTTGACCACCCATAACCACATCCAATTTCCTGAAATCATTTATTACCGGTAAACCAGAAGCATAACTTAAGGCAAACCCATTACCGATTTGTTTGGTCATTTTTAAATCAGGCCTATGATAGACAGTATGACCATGGGAAGCAATGGCCATAGGTTTAAGGTTATTTTTTAGACAAAATTCATAGGTCACCTTACCCATCCACTTACCAAATTCCAAATCCAGACATTCCAAAGATTCGGCGTCCAGCAGATGAGCATTCTTTAGTGATAGTTCTAATTCTTTATAGAAAGGCATGGTTTCAGCCTTTATTATATTGAAACTCCAAGTTTTATTTTTATAAAATTCACAACAGGCAATGTCAAGTCCATCACCTGAAGTGCCGGACATTAGACCTATAATCGTATATCTGCTTGAGTCTGTCATGGGTTAAAGTTTGTTAAAAAGGAAAATCCTGCCCTAAAAATAATATATCACCGACCAGCCTCCAAAGTAAAATGACTAATTTTGAAGTAGATTATTAATAGTTTATGAAACAAAGGCACTGGGTTGTCGATATTGGAAATACCCGCATAAAAACAGGAATCTTTGAAAAAGGAAGGCTGTTAGCGTTCAGGTCATTTTCGGTTCTTGAAGAATGTCGCGATTATTTAAAGCCACTATATGGTGATAGGGTGTTATTTACCTCTGTGAGGTTGTCATTAAATGCATTAAAAGAGATTTTCCCTTTTCCATTTTTGTATTTTGACCATCATACGCCTTTAGAAATCACAAATACCTATGAGACCCCACAAACCTTGGGACTGGATAGGGTGGCAGGAGTTATTGGTGCCAGGTCGTTTAAAAAGAATGGTGCGGTTTTAGTGATTGATCTGGGGACATGTATTACCTACGATTTCCTGGACATTAAAAATAATTACTTGGGTGGAGCTATTTCACCCGGACTTACCATGCGGGCGAGATCCATGCATGAATTTACGGCCAGATTACCCCTTGTAAATGCTCAGAAAAATAGAATTTCTTACTTAGGAACAAGCACAGAGACGTGTATGTTATCTGGAATCTATCACGGAATTGCCGAAGAAATCAAGGGGTTTATTCAAAAGTACCAGCAAGATTTCGGCCCTGTTGAGGTCTTTATTTGTGGTGGAGATGCCGAAATCTTTGAAAGCTTAATAAAAGACCACATATTTGTAATCCCCAATTTGGTCCTTCACGGATTGGACAGAATCTTAAAACACAATGTTGAAAAATAAAATACACGTAGCAGCCCTGATTATTTTCATGGGATGTTTTGCTATCCACCATATCAGTTACGGACAATTGTCCTCATCTACCTACAGTTCCTTAGGGGTTGGCGTATTTAACAATTCCGGGCTAACCCAGAACCAAGGCATGGGCGGTATGGGGATAAGTTTTGGGAACAGTTATAGCATCAACCACGTAAATCCCGCCATCTCGGTAAAAAATGGTGCTTTTGGTTTTCAGGCTGCTTTTAATTACAATAAACTAACAGCAGCAACAGAACTGTCCTCTGAGGATTTAGATGGTGGAGGATTAAGCTATGTTGCTATGTCTTTTCCTGTAATTCCGCGAAAATTCACCATGGGGTTTGGGCTAAATCAATTAACCGGCGTAGATTACAATATCATCGTAAATACCCCTGTGGTAGGTACTGATCTCGTATCCAAAAACACAATAGTTGGTACAGGAGGATTAAGCCAGGTTTATTTGCAAGGTGGTTTTCAGGTCTATGAAAACCTTAGTCTGGGCGTGGAAGGAGCTTTTACTTTTGGCTCTACAATCAGAAACAACCAGCTGAATCTTTTAGATGCTGACTTGAATTCAGTGGGTATTTCTTCAGAATACTATGAGAGGCTCACTTTTAGTGATGTGGTTTTTAAAGGTGGCGCATATTATGCACAGCCCCTTGGCAACCAACAATACCTTAACGTTGGAGCCATTTATCAAGTTTTTGGAAATGTTAATGGAAAAGAATTTGCTAAAGTGGCGGAATCTGGTCAAGCTAGTATTCCAAATAGCCCCGGAGATGTTATAGCTGATAATGTTTCAGGGAATGTTTTCATTCCAGTAAAGCTTGGATATGGTGTAACTTATGAAAAAATTAATAAATTTGCGGTAGGTGTAGAAGCGCAGTTCCAGGATTTTTCCTCTTTTCGAGCGTTTAATGCTTCTTCACCAAGTAATAATATGGGAAAAGCCTTTAAATTTTCCCTTGGAGGGCAGTATATACCCAATGCCTTCTCTATTGAAAGCTTGTTAAGCAGGTCCACTATTAGGGCAGGAATCGAATATGAACGACTACCTTTTCAAGTAAACCAAAATAACGTTGATGACATTGGCATTAATTTTGGTACTTCAATTCCTATATACAGTATGTCCTTATTGAATTTGGCTATAAAGGCAGGGCAAAGAGGAACAATAAATGATGGATTAGTTAGAGAAAATTATATTAAAGTTTCTTTAGGATTATCAATAAATGATAACAGTTGGTTTTACAAAAAAGTATTTGAATGATGTTGACAAACATGAAAATTAAAATTGCAATTATCGGATGTTTGTCCTTCCTCATGGTGGGACTGGTTCAAGCGCAAGACGGCTGGAATTGGCCAGAAGATCCAGAAATGGAAGCAAAGGCTCATGAACTTAACGCCGCTTACAATGATTACATGAATTCAGAAGATTATCTGAAGGCTAAAAATCCATTGGTATGGCTGTTAAATAATGCCCCGGATTTAAACGAAGCACTTTATATAAATGGCGTGAAGGTATATGAAGGCGCAGCTGAGCAAGCTACGGACGAGGCTGAAATTAGTGTCTATCAGGATTCTGTGTTGATGATTTACGATTTAAGAAAGGAGCTTTATGACAATGAGAAGCAATGGATAGCTAACAAAGCCTATTATGCCTATAAATATTATAAAGGAAAGAAGGAAAAAGTTAGCGTTGCAACGGACTTGTTTGAGCGAACCATTGAAATCCATGGTAAACTGGATCCTTCCCAATTAAATGCGGCTTATTTTGACGCTATCTACAGGAATTTCATGTATAACAAAGCCTATACTCCTGACGAGGTAATTGAAAAATATGAGTTTATTATGGGAAAGTTGGACGAGGATGAGGCTTCTGGAATTAATACAGCATCTTCAAGAGGTACACTTGATCAGTTGCTGAACGCTATGGATATTATCAATTGCGAGTTTATAGAAAGTAATATGGGGCCAAAATTGGCTGCAGATCCTACGAATCTTAAATTGGCAAAACAGATATTTCAGTATGCCATAAAAGAGAAATGTACAAGTAGTGAAATCTTCCTTAAGGCACTTGAGACCATAGACAATGACAATCCTACCTTCGCCACTTCGCAGGTAAGAGGAATGCGGTACATGCAAAATCAGGATTATGCTAAAGCTGGAGAGCTTTTTGAAAAAGCCCTGACTTTAGCTAGCACTGACGAAGAGAGAGCTGAAATTCACTGGGACATGGCTAAAGTTAATGCCAACCTTGGAAGCAAGAGCCAAGCCAGATCTTCTGCACTGAAAGCAGCTGAGCTAAATGAAGAATTAAAAAGTGAAGCCTACTCTTTTGTAGGAGGTTTGATCATGTCCTCTTCGAATTCTTGTAGAGGTGGTCAAAGTAGAGTAAAAGATTATTCCCTCTTTATTGCAGCTTATAATGCATATGCAGTGGCTGGAGATAGCAAGGGTATGGCCAATGCAAAAGCAAGGTTCCCATCCAAGGAGGAATTGTTTACAGAAGGATTTCAGGTAGGTCAAACGATTAATACTGGATGCTGGGTGGGACAAACTGTAACTTTAGCCACAAGGGATTAAGGTTATCTATCAAAAATATTAAATAGTTTATTAAAAAGGCGGTAGCAATACCGCCTTTTTTCTTTGTATCAATCACAAAAAACGATTACCAAATCCAATCAACCCGAAATAGGCACTAAATAATCTATTAGGTGACATTACATAATCCAGTTTCTATCCTTGTTATATCTATCCCAGCCTAGCGGTGCGTTGTCTCGGTCTCCAATTCTGGGTTTTTTTGCATTTACACCAGTTCCTGAGAAGGGTTGGCACAGGACATTAAGAAACCTATTGTATAATCCAGGTTAAAAAAATAAAATTCCTCCCAAAATGTCCTTACCTTTGTAAGGATATAATGTTTATTAATAGTTTGAGTGTTCGACAATTGTACCGTCTAATCTTTGGATATAAAGCGAAGATTGTTTTTACTGGAGTAGCAATTAAGTATTTGTTGCTTGTTGTTATTTTGGTTGGTAATTTTGGCTGTAGGGAAGATGTGGATAAAAGTCAACTAGAATTTTATGAAGGCCCTTATCGTACAAGCTTTAAAGTGGAGCTTCTCCACAGTGATTCTGCAATAGTAAGGACCAAATTAATGGCTGATAAGCAACTTGAATTCAAAAATGGGGATGCGGAATTCCCAGAAGGGGTTGTTATCCATTTCTTTGATAAGAAGGGTGCATTGAGTACCACCATTCGCGCAGACAGGGGGTATTTAGATAGGAAAACCAATGTCTACAGAGGAGAAGGGGATGTTCAGGTGCATAACCTTGTGAAAGAGCAAAAGCTAAACTCTGAGGAGTTATTTTGGGACAAGGGCAAGAAAAAAATTTACACTGAAAAATTTGTCACGGTGGAAGAACCAGACCGAATTATAAAAGGTACTGGAATGGAAGCCGATGAGGGGTTCAATGAATATAAATTCACTAAGGTGACAGGTATAATAGAAAATGTTCTCTAAAATTCGAAAATGAAAATAAGTAGTGCAATTCTATTGTCTCTTGCCGCTGCCTTGGTGGTAATAGGTGCTCATCTTACGATTAAAGCTGGAATGGTGGCATCTTATCCGCTTTTTATGTTTGCGGTGGTCTTGTTATTTTGGCACATATACCGTAAAAACAAACTGGAAGAAACAGAAATGAACGAAAAAAAATCGAATAAAAGTAAAAGTAAACGGAAGAAAAATTAATGGACAGTCATTACTTATTCTTAGTACTTCTTAGTCTGTTTTTTTCGGCATTATTTTCGGGGATGGAAATTGCCTTCGTCTCAGCCAACCGTTTGCAAATAGAGCTTCAGGGGAAGCAGGGGAAGGTCTCTGGTAAGGTATTGGCAAGTTTCATTCAAAATCCCGGTCAGTTTATAGGCACTTCCTTAATGGGGAATACCATAAGTCTGGTGCTTTATGGTATTTTTATGGCTTATTTACTTGAGCCTCCTCTAAGCTATTTATTGCCAGAAGCACTCAATACACAGGCAGGAATAATGATTGTTCAAACGCTGGTATCTACGCTTATTGTATTGGTTACAGCAGAATTTATTCCAAAAAGTATTTTTATACTTAATCCCAATAGATTACTTACATTTTTCTCTCTCCCTTTTGCAGTGATTTACTACCTGATGTACCCAATAGTTTGGGTGGTAGTCGGGCTTTCTAAGTTTGTCATTGTAAGGGTGCTCAAATTGGAGTACAACGATGAAAAGCCAGCCTATACCATTACTGACCTCAATAGTTTTGTCCAAAATTACATGGATACCAAAGGGGAAGATTTAGACATTGATGCTAAGATTTTTGACAATGCTGTAGATTTTAAGAAGGTAAGGGTTCGAGAATGCATGGTTCCACGTACAGATATTGTGGCCATGGAAGTAGAAGATCTGATATCAGATCTGCGGGAACTGTTTGTAGAAAGTGGGCATTCAAAGATCATTATTTATAAAGAAACCATTGACGATGTAATTGGATATTGCCATCACTTAGAACTTTTTAAAAAGCCCAAGGTGATAGAGGATATCCTAACACCAATTATTATAGTACCCGAATCCGCACTTGCCAATGAATTATTGGTGCAATTTATCAAGGAATGTAAAAGCCTAGCATTGGTAGTGGATGAATTTGGGGGAACGAGTGGGATTGTGAGTATGGAAGACATCATTGAGGAGATTTTTGGAGAGATAGAAGACGAGTATGACAATGATGATTTAATTGACCAAAAAGTAGCTGACGGAGAGTATCTGCTTAGTGCTAGACATGAAATTGATTACCTGAATGAAAAATATGAATGGAATCTACCTGAAGGAGAGTTTGAAACTCTGGCAGGATTTATCCTCTCCTTAACGGAAAGTATTCCTCAAAAAGGGGAGTTTGTAAGCTATGGACCCTTTACCTTTACCATAGTTTCCAAGCAAGATCACCGAATAGATACTGTTAAAATTAAGATTGAATAACCAACGTTGTAGAAATACTTGATTTATAGATGCGGTAATATTTTGAATTTACCACTATATGTAATTATTTTGCGACACTTCAAAAAATAGGAGAATGGCATTAATTAAAAAAATAAGACAAAGAACAGGTCTGGCGATAGGAGTTATCGCTGTAGGACTTGTATTCTTTTTAGTAGGAGGAGACCTTTTAGGGCCTAACTCCATGTTATTGGGATCCAGTAGAACGACTGTTGGCGAAATTGCAGGGGAAGACGTTTCCTATGAAGAGTATGTTCAAAAGATCGAACAGACAAAGCTAAGTTTTCAACAAAATACTGGACGGAACCCTTCAGAAAATGAACTTTCAAGTATTAGGGACCAAGCATGGCAGGCTTTGATCGTTGAAAAGATATTCTCTCAGCAGTATGAGGAACTAGGATTAGTGGTGTCTGATGAGGAACTCGTTGACATGGTTCAAGGAAAGAACATCATTGGAGAATTAAGAAGGCAGTTGACCAACCCACAAACTGGTGAGTTTGACAGGTCTCAGTTGATTACTTTTCTTCAATCTTTAGAGACTGCTGATCCTCAACAACAAATGTTTTGGGCGCAGCAGGAGAAATTATTTGCTGATTCCAGGCTAAGGATCAAATATGACAATATGCTGGCAACTTCTGAGTATGCCAATTCAGCAGAAGCCAAAATGCAACACAAAATGGCGAATACCACGGCTGATGTCCGTCATATTCAGATACCCTTTTATGCAGTTTCTGATTCAGCAGTATCCCTTACAGATGGAGATATAAAATCTTACATTAATAATAACCAAGAGAAATACAAGGTTGAGGAAAGCAGAGGCTTAAAATATGTTCGTTTTCCACTTCAGCCAAGTGCAGAGGATTCAGCAAGTACCTTGGAAAACATCAAGAATCTAACAATTGAGCTTAAAGAGACGCAGACAGATTCGGCTTTTGTTATCAGAAATTCAGAAGCAGCTATTCCTTATGTTACCATCAATCCAGGTGATCCACTACCGGTAAACTTTACTAACAATGTAGACAATCCTGAAGTAGGTGTAGTATATGGGCCATTCTTGAGCAATAACACAAGCTATGTTACTTATAAGATTACAGATAGCTTCGATGGAGCTGCTAGAATGAGGGCTAGTCATATCCTTTTGAGTTCTGAAGGAATGGATGATGAAGGAAAAGCGCAGGTGAAGACCAAGGCTCAGGAGGTATTAGACGAAGTAAATGAAACTGGAAACTTCGAAGTTGCTGCTGCCCAATATGGTCAGGATGGAACTTCTCAGCGTGGGGGAGACCTTGGCTGGTTTTTCAAAGAGAATTTTGTTACTGAATTTGCTGACGCTGTATTTGCCGCTAAATCTCTTGGTGTAATCAATGAGTTGGTGGAAACTGAATATGGTTATCATATTATCAAAGTGACGGAATTGGCACAGACAATTAGTAAAAAGGTAGCCATTCTTGAACTGGAACTTATCGCAAGTGATATCACTAGAAATGATATTTTTAGAAACGCTGATTTCTTTGCTGCTAACTCAGATGATGCTGCATCATTCGAAGAAAATGCCAAAACTGAGAATTACCAAGTAACCTCAGCTACAAATGTTGGAGCAAATGCAAGAAGCCTCAACAATATGAACTCCGCTCGTGAGGTTATAAGATGGGCTTTCAATGATGCTTCTGTAGGTAAGGTTTCTACGGTTTTTGAATTAGACGATGCCTATGTGGTTGCCCTTCTTACAAGCAAAACTGAAGAGGGTGAAGGAAGTATCCAGAATCCTGAAATAAGAACTCAAGCGACTATGGCCATAAGAAATGAGAAGAAGGCAGAAATCATTAAGGAAAAAATTAAAGGTTTAGAAACTTTAGAGGCGATCAAAGAAGTTTATCCTGATGCATCTATAGGTACCACCCCAGGTTTGAAATTGAATGCAAGTGTATTGCCTGGAATAGGTTTTGCGCCAAAGGCAATAGGAGCCATTTTCGGCCTTCAAAATACAGGGGATATGACTGCTCCAATTTCAGAAGACATAGGTGTGATAGTTGCCAAGCTTAATGGCCTTATACCAGCTACTGAGATTGCTGATTATACCCGTTATCAAAACGAAATTACCGCAAACGCCTCCCAAAGAACTGCCTACATGATTATGATGGCAATGGAAGAGTTGGCTGGTGTAAAAGACTATAGGTATAAGTTCTTTTAATAACACCTTGAATCAATAAGACATCCCATTCCTTGATAGGAATGGGATTTTTTGGTTTCTAGGGATTTAATTTTATAAAAAATTGGTTGAATAGTTAATGGAAGAAATAAATAGTAATTCAACTTTCAAAGAAAAGCTGGAAATGGAGACTAGTTTTCCAGCTTTGTACATGTTTAAGTTTATCTTGCCCAATGGTAAAGAAAGCGAGATCGGAGCCCTACTTCCCAATAATGAGATGGTATTAAAATCTTCCTCACAGGGAAAGTACGTTAGTGCTACCATCAAGGTCATGATGCGAGATAGCCAGTCGATCATCGATGTTTATGAAAAAGCAGCAAAAATAAAAGGAGTAATTGTACTATAAAAATACCTAATATTATGTGGAAAGAAGCAAACAACAAATTAACAAGAACATTTGAATTCAAAGATTTTAGTGAAGCATTTGCCTTTATGACTAGGGTAGCTTTTCTCGCAGAGTCTCAACAGCACCATCCCAATTGGAGTAATGAATATAACAAAGTTCATATTGACCTTACCTCACATGATAAGGGGAACACTGTGACGGAGAAAGACCGCGATTTAGCTAAAGCCATAGACAGTCTAATTTAGGATGTCAACCCCCACAAACATTAGCTTATATTTGATCCCAACACCAATAGGTAACCTTAAGGACATTACTTTAAGGGCACTAGAAACATTGCAGGCAGTTGATGTGATTTTGGCAGAGGATACCAGAACCTCAGGGAAGCTTCTCAAACATTATGAAATCAAGCGTCCCTTAGAAAGCTATCACATTCACAACGAGCATAAAAGTATAACCAGGCTAATCGATCGGATGGAGCAAGGAACCGTATTTGCCCTCATAACCGATGCAGGTACTCCGGGGATATCTGATCCTGGTTTTCTTTTGGTGCGGGAGGCCATAGCAGCAAACATTGAAATCTGTAGTTTGCCTGGTGCTACAGCCATCATTCCTGGTCTTGTTAATTCAGGACTCCCTAATGACAGGTTTGTCTTTGAGGGATTTCTGCCGCACAAGAAAGGTAGAAAAACAAGGATAGAGGCTTTGGTTGACGAACGAAGAACAATGGTTTTCTATGAATCACCTTACAGGCTACTGAAGACGCTTAATCAGTTAATTGAAGTCTTTGGCCCAGAAAGGACAGCTTGTGTAAGCAGAGAGTTGACCAAAATTCATGAAGAAAATGTAAGAGGTAGCCTTTTGGAGCTTTCAAATTATTATACAGAAAATACCCTTAAAGGTGAAATAGTACTTACAGTAGCCGGAAAAAACTAATATGGTACTACAGGAAATCACCCGTAAAGTAGAAGTACTTGCCAAGAGAGCTGGTAAATTTATCTGTGAGGAAAGCAAGAATTTCAATCTTGACAAAGTTGAACAAAAAGGTTTCAATGACCTTGTGTCTTATGTAGACAAAGGAGCCGAAGAAATAATTGTTAAGGAGCTTGCAGAAATTGTCCCTGAAGCTGGTTTTATTACTGAGGAGGGAACAAGATCAGAAAGAAATAAAGATTTTACCTGGATTGTAGATCCATTAGATGGCACCACTAACTTCGTTCATGGTATCCCGATGTATGCTGTGTCTATAGCGCTTGCCAGAGGCTCGGAGATCATCATGGGGGTGGTTTATGAAATTAACCTTGACGAGAGTTTTGCTGCCTATGAAGGATCCCCTTCCACCTGTAATGGAATACCTATACAAGTAAGCAGGGTCAGTGAATTGGCCCATAGTTTGGTAGCAGCAGGTTTTCCCTATGATGATGGTGGAAAACTAGAAGAATATTTACAGCTCTTAAAATATTTTATCAAAAATAGTCATGGGCTTCGAAGACTTGGCTCAGCGGCTGTAGATTTATGCTACGTCGCTTGTGGGAGAGTGGAAGGCTACTTGGAGTACAATTTACAATCATATGATGTAGCTGCTGGTACCTTGATCGTCAAACAGGCCGGAGGGAAGGTTACTGATTTTAGTGGTGGTCAAAATTTCATTTTTGGGGGGCAAATTTTAGCCTCAAATGGGAAGGTGCATGGCACCTTTGAAAAAGCCCTCGCTGAGAAATTTGTGTTTTAAGAAGATAAAATTGTTTCCTTTAAATTGTGATTAACTACAAAAAAAATAATTCAAAAAAATAAATTTCATATCTAAAAAAAATAATTTGTATTTTCGCTATAATTGATTAGCTTTCAATCATTTAATACAGCAACCTGTTTTTCGGACTTATCACCCCTCGTTCACCTATAGTTGAGCATCGCGTATTTTACCGAAATAGGCTGTTCACTATTTAACAATTCTAATAAAATGAAAATAGGAATTTTAGGAGGTACGAATTTGGCAACTAACCTTGGAAATAAGTTTATTGGTAGAGGAATGAACGTTGTATTTGGTGTGCGTGAAGGATTCAGTACGAGGAAGGTTGAGTGGAAAATTCTTAAAATGCAGAACCACAATGTCTTAAACTACGCCGATGCCATCACCGACTCGGATGTGATTATTATTTGTTGTGAAAATGAATTTCTACCTATTGTTTGTAAATATCTCAAAGAATTTGGTTCTCCTGATATGTTATTTATCGATAGCACCAATGGTGTGAACGACGAAAGTGTAACCTGTAATACTGCTCTTATTGGGCAGGAAACCGGACATCAGCGTGTTTTTAAAGCATTTAATAACCTTGGACTTGATTACCCGAAATCCGACCCTTTAGAACTTATTAAAGAAACTTACTTCTGCGGTGATAATAATCAGGATAAATTGATTGTCAAAAAGTTGATTGAGCTTATAGGTTTTAAGGCCATTGATGCTGGGACTATTAAAAATGCTTGCTTGCTTGAGGCAGTATATCATCTCAGCAAAGAGATTTCCACAGCCAAAGCTGGTGACTGTCATTTCAGATTAATGTCTGTCTAGTTTTCTTTCTGTTTTCTTAACAACCTGTTTTTTTACGATTTTTTTTTATCGGTATTGTTTTTGCAGCTTTTAAATAAATTTGGACAGTTTACGTTTCAAATTAAGTTTACCGGAATTAGATATTAGCTTTTCTAATTTGTGTTGAGATTACTTTAAAATCAGTTTTTCGTTGCCATTATTTCCATCAGCCTATTGATGTAGCGCCACGATTTATATTTGAACTGATTTTATTGTAGATTTTGTGCGCAGTCTAAAAGTTGTAATCTAATTCAGAATCATTTCTAGAATTTTAATTTTTCTTTCAATAGACACGCCATGAAAAAAATAGCTTATTTTATTTTTGCCTTTTTTGCTTTAATTCTATTGGCTCTGGTGGCAGTGCCCTACTTATTTAAGGATAAGATTTTTGATAAGCTTGATCAGGAGCTAGCCAAGACTGTAAATGCTACCGTCTATTATGACCGTGATAAAGTCAGCTTGAGTGTTTTTAGTAATTTCCCAAGTTTATCGGCCGGCCTAGGAGACTTTGGGGTTAAAGGCAATCCCCCTTTCCAAAATGATACTTTGGTACATGTGGGTGCACTGCAAGTAGACCTAGATATCTGGTCCGTTATCTTTAGTGAAAACCCACGTTTGAAAGGGATCCGGCTTCAAGATGGTCAGTTTTATATTAAAGTACTAGCGGATGGTCAGGCCAATTATGATATCATGTTTGAAAGTGAGGAGGGAGAACCTGTCGACACCACTTCTTCAAATTTTCAATTGGGAATTGATTTAATCGAAATAGAAAATCTTGATTTTATATATGACGATCGATCACTTGACTTTTTAATGGTGATGTCGGCAATGGACTTTGTAGGAAGTGGTGATCTGACCCTCGATGTGTATGACCTAATGATTATAGGTAAAGGGAATATTGTCAATGTTGCTTATGAAGGCGTAGAATACCTTTCAAATAAATCCCTTGCGATAGATTCAGAAATCAACGTTGACCTAAAAAACATGAAGTTTGGAGTGAATGGGGCTTCTTTGAAGCTAAATGACTTTGGCTTTGGAATTGATGGCTTTCTGGCAATGCCTGGTGATGATATAGAGATGGATGCGAAATTTTATGGAGAGGACAATGACTTCAAAAGTGCACTTTCTTTAGTCCCAGGTATATATTCTGCTTCTTTTGATGACTTGAAAACATCTGGTGAAATGGATTTTTCCGGTGCTTTAAAAGGGACCTACAGTGAAAATTCATTTCCATCTTTCCAATTTGGATTGACCATAAACGAAGGGATGTTTCAATATCCCGACCTTCCTAGACCTGTTCAGCATGTGAATATGGAATTGAAGGTTGTTAATGAATCAAGTGATTTGGATTACACCGCTATAGATCTTTCAAGGTTTTCCCTTGAGTTCGGAGACCAACCTGTTTCCGGAAGATTAATGGTTAAGGATTTGATAAATTATGAAATGGATGGTCAGCTAAAAGGGAAGCTTGACCTATTGGAATTAACCTCAATTTTTCCAATTGAAGACATAGCGTTACAAGGGCAACTGGCTATAGATGCTACAGCCAAGGGTAGATACGACAGTGTAGCAGAAATGATCCCAGTTATAAATGCAAAAATAGAATTGACCAATGGGCATGTCAAAAGTGCAGCCTACCCAGCACCTATAGACAATATCAATGTACGGGCAATAGCTGATAACAAGACCGGGAAAATGAATGATTTTGCGATTAATATCCCCACATTCGGTTTTGACCTAGAGGGAGAGAAAATCAATGGGGCTTTAAAATTAAATGATCTTGAAGCCTTGAATTATGACTTTTCCGTACATGGAGCTGTAGATCTGGGAAAAATAGCTGCTATTGTACCTATGGAGGACGTATTGTTGGAGGGTAAGATTAAGGCGGATATTGATGCCAAAGGAAGTTATGAAGCCATTGAAGCCAACCGGTTCGGGCAGCTTGACACCAAAGGCGAACTGCTGGTCAATGATTTTTACTATGCAGATAAAGATTATCCACAAGGAGTTAGGATCAATGAAGCCTCGGCTAATTTTAGTCCAAAGGCTATTAACCTTGTAAAAATGGATGCACGCCTTGGCAAAAGTCCAGTTCAAGCAAGTGGTACATTATCCAACTACATGGCATACCTACTTAGTGATGAAGGCAATGACCTTCAGGGAAACTTATCTATTTATTCTAGCAGTTTTGATGTCAATGAATGGATGACAGGAACCGAAAGCACTAGCGAAGATACTACAGCAATGGAAGTAGTCGCCTTGCCTGACAATATTGACTTTACCATGTCAGTAAAAGCGGATAAAATCTTTTACGATAACCTTACACTAAATAATGCTTCGGGGAAAATATGGGTTAAAAATGCGGTACTCAAACTAGAAGGTTTCAAAACAGATATGCTGGGAGGTTCATTGGTGTTTGACGGCACTTATAATGCCAAGGATATTTCGAAACCATCTTTTGATATGACGCTAGACATCAGTAAACTAGGCGTACAAGATGCCTTTAAATCCTTTGTGACGGTCCAAACATTTGCCCCAATAGCACAGCATGTTTCGGGGGTTTTTTCCACAAAATTTTCTTTTTCCGGTCTATTAGGCCAGGACATGATGCCGATATTATCAAGTTTGGATGGCTCAGGCTTGATTCGATTGGCAGAGACAGCTTTAAAGGACAGCCCACTTGTTAAGGGGATTACCAGTATTACCAAATTAGAAGATACGGCTACCATTAGTTTAAAACCGATGAATATTACAGCCAGAATAGTAGATGGAATGTTAAATATTCCTCCTTTTGAGCTAAACTTGTGGGATTACCCAGCAAAGATCCAGGGAAGCACTGGCTTTGATGGAAGGATAAATTACCTGGTAAATATAGCTGTACCTGCTAGTAAATTTGGATCAAAAATTAACGGTCTTGTTACAGGTTTGGTAGGTACAGATCTGTCTGATACCAATATTCCCTTGGCTTTTAATATTGGGGGTAGTTATGCCAGGCCCAATGTGGCAATGGCCTCCTCTGAAAGTTTAGAGGCTTATATTTCCAATGCATTGAAAAGCAAAGTATCGGGTCAGAAAGAAGATGTTAAAGAAAAAATTACTGCCGATTTTAAAGCGAAAGAGGATAGTTTAAAGCAGGTGTTTAAAGAAAAATCAGCCGTTGCCAAAGATAGCGTGGTGCAGGAAGCAACAAAATTGGTAGACCAAACCAAAGAAAAAGCAGTGGAAGAAGTGAAAAACCTACTCAAGGGTTTCACCAACAAGAAAAAACCTACTGAGGCTGAAAAACCTACACCTGAATAAATTTCGGGTTCAAGGGGGTACCTGATTAATAGGGTGCCACTAAAAACCCCAAGAGCTAAAAGCTGAAGAATAGACCGACCAAGCAGATACAAGAATAGCTATCGTTGGTTTCAGGTCTAACGGAAATATTCTAATAAGTAATACCAAATGGTGAGTGAAACAAGGGAAAGAGGTATACCTACACCAACGAGCAAAGAAGCCAGCTTGGGCCTTATGTTATAATTTGTAGCGATAATGGATGAGGTGATCATGGGAGCCATAGCAGCTTCCATAACACTTACCTTGAAAATTAGATTCTGATCAGGATTATCTGCTGGAATCCAATAGTAGATGGTATAAATTAATAGTGGGATAAGGAATAATTTATGCGTTAACCCATACCATAGGAAATTGTCCTTTATGTCCTCAATTTTAATTTTGATCTGTAAGCCTACAGCTATAAGCGCAATGGGTGTCAGCGTAGCAGCAAAGCTCTGCAGAACCTTTTCAGCCACGCCACTGATTTCCACCTTGAAAATATTAAGCAACAAGGCAAGAATAAAAAACAGGAACGGGGGAAAGAGTAACATCTGTTTTGAGATGTCTCTTTTTCTCATTTTTTCCGATCCATACAATGATGCTACAATTATAGCAAGACTGCTAACTACTAAAAAAGAGCCAGTTTGGTCTATTAATACAGCAATTTTTAAACCTTCAGCTCCATAAATCGCCTCGATTACAGGATAGCCTATAAAGCCAGTATTGGAAAGACCGCCACAAATTATCAAACAACCGATGGTTTTTTTGTTCCAGCCAAACCGTTTTCCCAAGTAGCCAAATAGCAACCAAGTGATGGTAAATATGATCCATCCCACAGAGATTGGCAAAAGCAAAGCTGGGCCCAGTTCCAATTTGGAAATATGAAGAAGGGAAACTGCAGGTAAAACTACATAGATCAAATAAGCATTTAACGCCTTCGGAGCTTCAACAGGGAAGTTTCTGACTTTCTGTAAAACGATACCTATCAGGATGGAGGTAATGACGATGAGTATATTGGCCATGGCAATAAATGCTTTGGATTAAGGTAAAATCAGACAACAGAACTTCGGTAATTGATTGCCTGTTTTCTTTAATCAAACGAATCCAAAGTGGTTTCTTTTTTGATCGAAGTAATGTTTTAGCTGCGGGTACAGTGTGCTTTCAGCAACGGGTATGCCCAATAGGGTTTGGTTAATTGCTCCCATTTCACCTTTCTTTTCTACTTCCATAGATTCTATTAAAAGTATCAGTTCCTGCAATTGTAAGGGATTACTACTTTCGTCTGGTTTTATGGAATACTCATTTCCATAAAAATCTACAATTTCATAATAGTTTAAGCCGTCAAGTGTGGTGGCAAAAATGCAAATCTCCTCGCCCCATTGACTTTCAGGGTAGGTTAGCTTTGCGATAAGTGCATTGGCACCTGTTCCATTGAAATACGTCTTTGGTTGATAGTCAAAATTCATATTCAGGCAAATATATGTCATTTAAGCGCTAATTTGAAATTAAAACCAAATCCCGTAAAATGGTATAGATAATAAATCAAGAGCGATGATTCTAAATGGTCTTGCCAATTGGCTTTTCAAAAAGAGCTCTCTATTTCCTAAACCAGTCTTTTTTTGATAAGAATTGACCAAACGACACATTATATTTTTTTGGGCAGAAAACCGAAAGGGAGGGAATAGTTGCCGTCACCTTATTGTAAATGGCACTTGAATAGGATAACTCAACTGCGCTGATTACATTATAAAAATTGACAGGAAATTAGCAAAGTTATTGGTCTAGCCACTACAGTATTTATGTGATGGCGAGATCACCAATATAGTACCTTGTTTTGAGGTCATTTTTACTGGTGTTTAAAATGGTGTTGGCTGTTTAGAATTTAAAAAATCGACCCTAATTCAGTTCGTCGGAGTGGCTGGAGCAACTCCCTTTTGGAAAAGCTTCACATTTATTGAATTTAGCAACAATCAAATTGAAAAGACAATTGGATTATACATTGTTTAAGAGTAATTTTGGCTTTCGAATTAGAAATAAGTCTGATTTTCATTTCTTTTACGTATGTTAAAAGGAACGTCAACCCAGAGAAAAGAACAGATCATTACATGAAAAGAGATCAATTAATATTTGACCTAATAGGAAAGGAAGAGGATAGACAGAAAAGAGGAATAGAGCTGATCGCCTCTGAGAATTTCACAAGTAAGCAGGTTATGGAAGCAGCTGGAAGTGTGCTGACTAACAAATATGCCGAAGGTCTACCCAAAAAACGGTATTATGGTGGTTGTGAAGTAGTAGATGAAATAGAGCAAATTGCCATAGATCGTGCCAAAGCACTCTTTGGAGCATCATGGGCAAATGTTCAGCCTCACTCGGGAGCACAAGCCAATGCAGCTGTGTTTTTAGCTTGTCTGAATGCAGGTGATGCCATTTTAGGTTTTGATCTTTCTCATGGTGGACACCTTACGCATGGGTCTCCAGTAAATTTCTCAGGTAAGCTTTACGACCCGTATTTTTACGGGGTGGAACAAGAAACAGGAGTCATTGACTATGACAAAGTAGAAGAACAAGCTAAAAAAGTCAATCCTAAATTATTGATTTGTGGTGCATCTGCTTACAGTCGTGATTGGGATTATGAAAGATTACGAACAATTGCAGATGAAGTAGGCGCAATATTGCTTGCAGACATTTCTCACCCGTCAGGACTTATTGCCAGAGGTTTATTGAATGATCCTTTGGAATTTTGTCATGTGGTTACTACTACAACCCATAAGACACTTAGAGGACCTCGTGGAGGACTGATCCTTGTGAGAGATGATTTTGATAATCCATTTGGTTTGAAAAATCCAAAAGGAGAATTGAGAAAAATGTCTACCTTATTAGATTCAGGGGTATTCCCTGGTACTCAGGGAGGTCCTTTGGAACATATAATTGCTGCCAAGGCCATTGCTTTTGAAGAAGCCCTTTCTGACGAATACATGGAGTATGTAGTCCAGGTAAAGAAAAATGCGGCTGTTATGGCAAAAGCTTTCATAGAAAAAGGCTACCAGATTATATCTGGAGGTACGGATAATCACATGATGTTGATTGATCTTCGAAATAAAGAACTTACCGGCAAAATTGCCGAAAATACGCTTGGCAAGGTGGACATAACCATTAATAAAAACATGGTTCCATTTGATACCAAGTCTCCGTTTGTAACTTCAGGAATGCGTATCGGTACTGCAGCCATTACTACTCGTGGGCTAGTAGAAACTGATATGTTGAAAATTGTAGAATTGATCGATCAGTCGCTTTCGCAGCATGATGACGATGTGAAACTGGCAGAAATTAAAGCTGCTGTTAACGACTGGATGGTACAATTTCCTTTATATTAAAATAAAAATAAGTGGCACTGGATCAATATAACGAAGAAGAAGAGGAAGAAGGGAATGGCATGTCCTTTCTGGATCATTTAGAACAGTTGAGATGGCATTTACTGCGATCGGTTTCGGCTATTCTTGTTTTTATGGTCCTTGCATTTCTTTCCAAAGGATTTGTATTTGGTCAGGTAATTCTTGGCCCGTCCAAAGTAGACTTTATTACCTATAGACTGCTTTGTCAGCTATCGGACATGTTGTCTATTCCAGCCCTTTGCATTGACAAACTCCCTTTTATCATCCAAAGTCGACAGATGACTGGGCAGTTTTCTATGCACGTCACCTCAAGTTTGGTGGTAGGGCTAATTGTAGCCTTCCCTTATGTTTTTTGGGAGGTATGGAAATTTATCAGCCCAGGATTATACTCTAAGGAACGAAATGCTGCCAGAGGAGCTGTTTTCTTTGTGAGTTTATTGTTTTTCCTTGGTGCAAGTTTTGGTTATTTTATTTTATCACCACTATCTATAAACTTCCTTTCAAACTATCAACTGGATCCATCCATAGCGAACGAGTTTGATATAACTTCCTACGTTTCTACCTTAACAATGTTGGTTTTGGCATCGGCCGTAATGTTCCAGCTTCCGGTGGTTATTTATTTTCTAACACAGGCAGGACTTGTTTCCTCTACGATGCTTAAGGCATATAGACGGCACGCCATTGTAGTGATTTTAGTGTTGTCAGCAGTCATCACACCTCCTGATGTGATCAGCCAGGTGTTAATCGCTATGCCTATACTTGTCCTTTATGAAACAGGGATTTTTATAGCAAAACGTTTGGAAAGAAAACGCAGAGAAGAGGAACTGGAAGACGAATAATAAATCAATAGGTATGTCAAAAATGATCGCAATAGGAGGAGACCATGCAGGATTCACCTATAAGCAAGCGTTAATAGAAGTTCTGCAAAAGAAAGGTTTTGAAGTAAAGGATTTTGGTCCTTATTCAGAGGGATCGGTTGATTATCCTGATTTTATCCATCCATTGTGTAATGCGATAACTTCTGGAGAAATTGATTGCGGGATAATTATTTGTGGCAGTGGGAATGGTGTGGCCATTACAGCGAATAAGCACCAAGGAATTAGGGCTGCTATTTGCTGGAATGAGGAATTGGCATCCCTTTCCAGGCAGCACAATGACGCTAACCTAATATCGATACCAGCTAGGTTTGTTTCCTTCGAGCTAGCAGAAAAAATGGTTGATATTTTTCTTGATACAAAATTTGAAGGTGGAAGACATGCCCGACGGGTAGATAAAATCGCCTGTAAATAAATAAAAATATAATTTCTAATAGGTTTATTCCTGTTCTCTCCTATATATTAGACCATTATTGGATCTGGTATATAGGGGTTTTAATTTTGGAAGATCTTGGATCCAAGAGTCAAAAACGGCTGCTTCATCCATGATTATATCAGGGTTCTCTTTTTTCATGTCCTGATAGAATCTCGTTTTGCGTTCCATTTCCCCCATTTTGGCAAAGTAGATTTCTGTAAGCCTGAAGTTTAGGTAAGGGCTTGCCATTACTGAGTTTTGGTAAGCGCTATGATTGTCTCCCAGCACCATTATTGTTTTGCCTTCAGGTATTTCATTCTTTGCCGTAGTTTCTTGTTGATACTTGTCAAATGAGGTGTCATTTAACAAGTAAAACGTCCAGCTATATCCTATCAACGGGACAATTAGAAAGTAACTATAGCCAATAACGTTTTGTGCCAGTTTATTTTTAGAGATTGTGAAAAAATGGGTGATAAAATAGGTCAATACTGGTATAGCACTTATAAACTGGAAGGGGCTTACTCGATCCATTAAAAAAAACATACCTATATTAAAGAGTAAGAAAAGTAAAAAGAGTTGATTTTGCTTTTGCTGGTTTACAGTCATTCTTCTCAGGACATTGTTTTTGAAATAACCGATGATGGCTATTACAAGAGGCAAAGCAAAAAGATAGCTGAGGTCTTTAAAATTAACATGATAAATTTTTTCTAATTTTAAAGCCAAAGTAAAATACATTTCGATGAAATTTGACAACCCGTCTTCCCAAAAATAAAACAGAGCACAAAAGGCTATAGGTAAAAGGAATGCCGTAAGTATTAAGGAAAGTTGCTGAAAGGAAAACCCATTGATGAGTAATCCGGAAAAAACCAACAGGGGTAAAAACAATAGATAAGGGAAATGAAAGCAAAATGCAATACCTGCAAAAACCCCCATAAGGAGAATAGATGGGACCGTGTTGGTATTGACTGAGGTTTGGCTTAAAAGTCTTGACAACGCCAGCAAAACAAAGGTGCTGCCCATCAAGGCTGGAGAAAGTGTCAGGAAGTCGAAAGACATTTGAAACAACACAATCATTACAAAAGCAGGAAGGTAGTTTGAATCATCATACGCATTATTTTGTATAAGCATGTGATTGGTATAATACACTTGGAAAAATAGGATCAAGAAAGCAATAATTCGGAAGGAAAGCACCGAATTGGAAAATAGTAAGCCATTGATCCAATAGACCAATGCAGAAAATGGTCCTGTATTGTCAATAATATCGACATATTGGAGGTTTCCTTTGGCCATTTGTTGCCCTAAAAGTCTCCAGATCAGCTCTGGTTGCAGTAAAGGGATGTCCATTAAATAATAAGGAATCTGTAGCAGAATGAATAGGAAAAGAATTCCTATCATTCTTAGTGGGTCATTAATTTTGAAAAATTCTAGCAAGGTCTATATTTATTTTAAACTCAATTTACGAAATTAAAGGTTACCCGTATATTTCACTAAATTTGTGAAGATTAAATATTTTAAAATGGAGAGTAAACGACAACAAAAATATTCCAAACTGATCCAAAAGGAGTTGGGCGAAACATTTCAGAAGGAAGGACGGGCGATAGTTGGTCAGGCCATGGTTACAGTTACTCGGGTTTTGATGAGCCCGGATCTGGCACTTGCAAAAATCAATTTGAGCTTCTTATTGGGCGAAAATACGGTTTTGTTTGATAAAGTTGATGATAATAAAGGACAGATTCGAAAGTTTCTTGGAAGAAGAATAGGGAAATCTGTGAGAATTATACCTGAATTGGCTTTCTTTTTGGACGAATCAGCTGCTTATGCCCAGCATATGGATGGCGTTATTTCCAAGCTGAATATCCCTGAGGCACCAGAGCGAGACGAGGATGAAGAAGAGGACGATGATTAAGTCCGAAATAGGCAATCATTTCGTGCTAAAATCACTTCCTTAGAAAGGCTATCAGGAATTCTAATTGCATAATCCGGTTTAAGCCTTTGTAAGGGCTTATTTTATTGCCAATTTTAAAAAATTATAGAATTGCTATTGTATATTTAAGGTTAAGGCTAATTAAACAAAATTGAATCTCTCCTATTTTATAGCATCCAGGTATTTTAAAAGCAAAGCGAAGAAAAATTTCATTACAGTTCTTTCCAGAATATCGATGGTGGGAGTTGCGGTAGGAACGATGGCATTGGTTGTGGTTTTGTCTGTTTTTAATGGTTTGGAAGACTTGATCAAAGGATTGTATGCCTCTTTTGATGCCGATCTTAAAGTAATGCCGTTTAAAGGAAAGTCTTTTGAAATTGATGATGAATTTTTAGCAAAAATAGCAAGATTAGAAGGCGTGGAAATTCTGACAGAAGTTATCGAAGACAATGCTCTGGTAAAATATGGTGACCATCAGGTTGTCGCAACGCTGAAAGGAGTCTCGGATAATTTTATTGCACAGGATAGGTTTAAAGATGGTTACCTCAGTGGGGAAATGAGTTTGGGGGAGAAAAACCGACCTCAGGCCTTGATAGGTCGTGGTTTGTCTTATTTTTTACTACTTAATCTTGACAATGAATTCGATTTGATCCAGGTTTTTTACCCCAAAGATCCCAAATCAGGAAGTATAGACCCGACAAGTATGTACAATCGGGAAGTCATACAGCCTGCAGGAATTTTCAGCGTGGAAAAGCAAATAGATGATGAATTCCTTATTGTACCCTTGGATTTTGCCTCCAAATTGTTGGATTATGGAAACAGAAGGACAGGCCTTGAAATTATGGTAGCAGATGGCCATAATGTACAAAGGGTTAAAGCTGAGTTAAGAACCCTGCTTGGTGAAAATTTTATTGTCCAGGATAGTGATGAGCAGCATGCAAGCCTTTTAATGACGATCAGATTAGAGAAATTATTCGTATTTCTTACACTTACATTTATTTTGGCTGTGGCCTCCTTCAATATATTTTTCTCTTTAAGTATGCTGGCAATAGAAAAGAAAAAGGACATTGCGGTATTACTCGCCATGGGAGGAACAAAAAAACTTATCCGCTCCATCTATCTAAAGGAAGGTGCCATTATTGCTTTTTCCGGTGCTTTGGTTGGTCTGGTTTTAGGTTTTTTGATTTGTTGGATTCAAGATACCTATGGACTGGTATCACTAGGCGTAACCTCATCTGTAATAGATGCCTACCCTGTTAAAATGCAATGGACGGATTTTTTATACACAAGTTTAAGTGTGGTATTTATCACAATGATAGCCTCTTATCGCCCTGCATTGATAGCCTCCCGAGTGAAAAATACCCTTCATTTGTAAGGTTTTAAATTCAGGATTTATTTAATTCTTTTAAATATTTCTGTAATTTGCAAACTGCCAATTTCAAAAAAAAGCACATTTTAGTTTAAATCTTGTTTTAATGAAAGTAGCTTCAGATAAGCCATTTGAAATAGTTTATTCCCTGTTTAATCATGAATTTTTAGGGATTCTATTTGAGTCCTTTGCCATCCAACTGGACGAAAAAGGAAGATTGTCATTTGCTTATCAGAATATCTCCTATCAAAATGCCCGGGAGTTTGAGGAGGGGTTAGATGATACAGACTTGGATCTGATCAGATTGATGGATAGTATGCAGCAAGAGGCCATTGTCAAGAAGTACAATGTAAAAAATAATAAACCCAAAGAATTCTTAAGAAAAGTCTTTGATAAGGAGCATTCAATTCAATCCTATAAGGAAGTACAAAAGCTAATAGAAGCAAAGTTAGAAATTACACGGGCTAAAATACTAGAAAAAATACAGCAGAAGCGACTTTTTGAAATGGGCAACGACGGCAATCCTGTTTGGAAGGAAATTGCTATAATGCCTGAAAAAGCTTCCGTTTTATTCCATTTTCGAAGGAATGAAGAAAATACACACTATTTCCCGACGATCAAATACCAGGGAGAGAAAATTGAATGGCAGTACAAGGGCAGTTATTTGATCTGTCACCAGCCTGCTTGGTTGGTAGTAGACGCCATGCTGGTTAGTTTTGAAAAGGCCGTTGATGGTAAGAAATTATTGCCTTTTTTAAGCAAAAAATTTATCGTTATTCCACGTAAAGTAGAAGATTCCTATTACAGGAAATTTGTCACACAACTTGTTGCGTCATTTGATGTTTATGCCAAAGGGTTTGAGATAAAAGTAGCACGTGACAATCCAGAACCTGTATTGTACCTTGGTGAATTACAAGGCAATCCTTCAGTGGATATGTTCGGCAAAAAGATTACTACCGATGATGAAGAGAAAATGGTTTTCGAACTTAGGTTTAAGTATGGCGATTATTCCTTTAAAGCCGATCAAGTCAAACCAACCAATGTGGAACTGGAGAAGAATGGAGACGAATATGTCTTCTACAAGGTGGTAAGAGACTTGAAGAAGGAAAGCTTTTATGGAAACTATTTAAAGGAAAATGGTCTTTCGGTGCGGTCGGGAAGGCAGTCAATGCCCAAGAGGGAGGCCTATGAATGGATCATTAATCATCGACCTGAATTGGATGATTTAGGCATTAAAATCCAGCAAACGGCCAACGAAAAAGGAAAAAATTACTTTATCGGGGCAGCCAAGATTTCGGTTAGGATCAATGAGAAAATTGATTGGTTTGATGTAGAGGCAGTGATTACTTTTGGGGACTATGAAATCTCTTTCCAAAAGTTCAGGAAATTACTGCTTAAAGGAAAGTCTGAAATAGAATTACCCAATAAGGAGATAGGGATTATTCCTAAATCATGGTTTGTTAATTATGGGGAAATTTTTTCTTTTATTGAGGAAGAGCAAAATGAAAACGGTAATTTCAAATTAAAGAAACATCATATTGCACTAGCGCAAGAATTGGAAAGGGGAAACCTGCTTAAATTGGGGTTAAGTGAAAGGCTTAACAAGCTAAAAGACTTTTCTACCATTGATGACTATAAGCTGTCTAATTTTTTTAAAGGGACCTTAAGACCTTATCAAAAGGAAGGCTATAATTGGATGCGTTTTCTAAATGAATACAACTTTGGGGGTTGCCTGGCTGATGATATGGGGCTTGGTAAAACGGTTCAAACCCTTGCTTTGCTCGCTATGGAAAAGGAGCGATCAGAGGGGACTACCTCTTTGTTGGTAATGCCCACCTCCCTGATTTATAACTGGGAACTAGAAGCTAGAAAATTTACGCCGAAATTAAAAATTCTAATCTACACAGGGACACAACGGATCAAGGACTGTAGCCATTTTGGGCAATATGATTTGGTCCTAACCTCTTATGGGATTACCAGACTAGACATTGATATTCTTAAGGAATTTTATTTTAATTATATTATCCTTGATGAAAGCCAAGCCATAAAAAACCCCAACAGTATAATTTCAAAAGCGGTGGTTCAATTGAAAAGTAACCACAAATTAATACTTACAGGAACTCCTGTGGAGAATGGGACGATGGACCTTTGGTCACAGATAAATTTCATCAATAGGGGACTTTTAGGGGGGCAGGCAGCTTTTAAAAAGCAGTTTCTATTGCCAATTGAAAAGAAGAATGATAAAGATAAAATATTGAAATTAAATGCGATGATCAAACCTTTTATTCTAAGGAGGTTAAAATCTCAGGTCGCAACAGACCTCCCAGAGAAGGTGATCAATATCAAATATTCCACCATGACGCCTGACCAGGAACAGGCCTATGAGGATGTGAAAAATTATTTCAGGGAGAAAATCATTGATGAAGCAAGTCTACCTGGTAAATCTCAAAAATCCCTTACTTTATTGCGAGGATTAACCCAATTAAGACAAATGGCCAATCATCCCAAAATGGCCGATGAGAATTATGAAGGGGATTCGGGAAAATTGGAAGATATTTCACACATGGTGAAATCTACCGTAAGTGAAGGTCATAAGGTGTTGATTTTTAGTCAATTTGTTCGGCATCTGAATATTGTAAAGTCTTTTCTTAATGATGAAAAGATACCCTTTGCCTACCTTGATGGAGCGACAGTAGATCGGCAAAAACAAGTGGCCTCCTTTCAGGAAAACCCAGACATAAAAGTTTTCCTAATTTCCCTTAAAGCCGGAGGGGTAGGTCTTAATTTGACTAAGGCTGAATATGTATTCCTTCTGGATCCATGGTGGAATCCAGCCGTGGAAGCCCAAGCTATAGATAGAGCACATCGGATTGGTCAAAAAAATAAAGTTATTATTTACAAATTCATTACCAGGAATTCAGTAGAAGAAAAAATTATGGCACTTCAGGAGCGGAAGATGGCACTGGCTGGAGAATTGATAAGTACTGAGGAAAGCTTTATTAAAAGCCTAAATCAAGAGGATATTGTGGCTTTGCTTGACTGATAACCCTTGATGGATTACTAGAAGAATCATCCAAAAAAACCACATTAAATAAAAAATGCAAACAGCAATTTTAATCGTACAATGCAAAGACAACAAAGGGATTGTAGCGGCCGTTTCCCAGTTTCTTTATGAAAATAATGGAAATATCTTAGCAGTAGATCAGTATGTTGACGATGATTTAGGTGATTTTTTTATGAGGGCTGAGTGGGGATTAGATACATTTGATATTGATAAGAACCAGATTCTGCAGGAATTTATAGCCAAGGTGGGACAGCAGTTTGAAATGGAATATTCTCTTTCATTCAACTTTCCTAAGCCAAGAATGGCACTTTTTGTTTCAAAACTTTCACATTGCCTTTTTGATATTTTGAGCCGTTATTATTCCGGTCAGTTCAATGTGGAGATTCCGCTGGTGATTTCTAATCATCCAGATTTAGAACCCGTGGTAAAGGCATTCGGAATTCCTTTTTACCATCTGCCTGTTACCAAAGAGAACAAAGTAGAACAGGAGAAAAAGCAACTTGAATTAATGGTAGAGCATCACATTGACTTTGTGGTGCTTGCAAGGTATATGCAGATTTTGTCAGGAAATTTTATAAAACACTTCCCCAACAATGTCATTAATATTCATCATTCCTTTTTGCCGGCTTTCGTTGGTGCTAAACCCTATCATGCGGCATACAAGCGTGGGGTGAAGATCATTGGAGCCACAGCCCATTATGTTACCGAGGAGCTGGATGCAGGGCCTATTATTGAGCAGGATGTGGCCCGCGTTCGTCACCACAACACAGTGGACGATCTGGTGCAAATAGGCCAAGACGTGGAGAAAGTAGTGCTGTCCAAAGCCATCAAGTATCATTTGGCAAGGAGAATACAGGTGGTAGGCAACCGAACGATAATTTTTAATTAGTTAATTCATGAGGAAGTTACTCTACCTGGCTTTAAACTACTTTAGGTAGCCACCTGTTAAGAAAGCAGCGGTAATCCCTAAATAGATGAAACACTGCTGAACAGTTTCAATGGAATAGTTACGGCTTAATGAAGTAAGGAATGGGCTACTAACACCCATGGTATGGTAGATTTGGTTTCTTTTCTCATGTCTTGGATTCCAGGTTAAATTTGTTCCAATTCTATAAGGATATTGCCACTATTATCATGGAGTATTAGGTTTCCTGCATGGTAAGTGTATTGTTTGCTGGATTCCAAGTTAGATAAAAACCGTTGCTGTAGTTCATTAAACTTACACGAGCTGTTGTCTGAATATAGGGTCGAAAATTTGATCTGTTCCTGATTATAGGTTGCCCCTCCTCTGTAGTTATTGCATCCTGCAAAACCCCCAATTTCTTTGTCCTCCTTGAAGATTAAAGAAAGTTTGGATAACTCCTTTTTGGTAGCAGCAGAGCCTGTCAGGTCTGTTACTTTCCAATCATGGTCCGATAATTCTACAGGTTCTGGATTACAAGAAAAACAGAAAGCGAATAATAGGAGAATTAGGCTTGGTTTTAGGTCAAAACTCATTTTATTTCTTTGTTTAGTTTTACATATTGGATTAACACATCCATAATTTTAGTAAAACACCACAAACACTGTTCTAAAAATCATTGTCCCTGATTTAAAGAGGTGAGAAATGTAACGTTAAGCAGCCAACATTTTTGAGGATTTTGGCGATATTGGTGCATAAAAAGGCAATAATGCCGCTAGAATTGAGTGTCTTTAATTTATTTATCACTGGCTTACACCCAAGGCTATTAAAGTTTCACCCTTCTATGGCTGATGGCTTCGAAACTATATTAACGGTCAACTTTCACCAATGAAAACCTACAAATCTTAAATGAGTTAGATGGGATTATTCAATAGGATTTCTTGGCTTTTCTCAGGACGTGATTCCATCACGATATAGAATGGATATTGCCTATTTCGAGTTTAGGTAACAATTTTTCTCGGGATATCGTTGGGAAGTCGGGTTAACAACTCGTAATTCACTTGTTGAGTAGATTCTCCAAAAGATGCAACCGTGATTTCATTCCTTTTCTGACGACCAATGATTACTACTTCATCTCCTTTTTTCACATCTTTCAAGTCAGTCACATCAACAGAGATGGCGTTCATCGTAACCGTCCCAACTACAGACAATATCTTTCCATGTATAAGCACTTTTCCCAGATTACTTAGATTTCTTCCAAAACCATGGCAATAGCCAACAGGAACCTGGGCTATGGTCATATCCCTTGCTGCCATATAGCTGTTTCCATACCCAATAAAGTCCCCAATTTTGATTTTTTTAAGGCTCATTATGCTACTCTTCCAACTAATCAGTCGTTTTAGAGGATTTTTTTTATTGGGTGCCAATTGCTTAAATTTAAACATGTAGGTTTCCTGACTTGGCCAAAAACCATATTGAGCAATTCCAATCCTTACCATATCCATGATAGTCTCAGGGTAACTGAAGGAGGCTGCAGAACAGGCTGTGTGGTAGCGATCAAATTGAATACCTCTGGCATTGAACCAATTTTTAAATTCATGGTACTGCTTAATTTGATTTTGAATCCGAACATAATTGGCAACACTTTCAGCACCTGCATAGTGGGTGCATAGTCCACACAACCTTATGTGATTACTGTTTTCTTTTAAGGTCTCTAAAAGTGTTTCTTTTTCGCTCCATTCAAAACCCGTCCTATGAAAGCCTGTCTCCACTTCTATATGGATCATCGCTTTCTTTCCTAATTCTTTACTATTACGAACTGCAGCCTCCAACCGATCCATTTCGAAAACATAGAAGCTGATACCATTCTCAATTAAATAGGGTAGGTTTTCATTTTCCACCATCCCCATAATCATTACCTGACTTTTTTTGGTAGAGGATTTTTGCACCCTAATTGCCTCGTCTGTGCTAAAAGCACTAAAATGCCGGATACCCACACTTTCTGCAATTTTCACAGTGTTTTCTATGCCATGACCATAAGCATTTCCTTTAATGACCGACGAGATGGTTACGTCCTCACCTATTTGACTTTTTATAAACCTAATGTTATTGCTATAGGCACTTTTACTTATTTCTATGTAAGAGGTTTGCTCCATCTTATTAGTGGTTTAGTTTTTCTATAATTGTATAAAACAAATCAAGTCCGATGGGCAATAGTTCATCTGGAAAGTCATAACTATTTTCGTGCAGTTGAGGGTGGGTTTTTCCAGCGCCTAAGCCAAACAGCGTACTTTTTGTGGTGTTTGATAGCGCCCCAAAATCCTCTGACCATCGAAAGGGAGTGAGGGCAATTCTTTTTTTAAGGCCTAGTTTAATGGCTGCCTCATCGACCAAATCATAGGCTTCAATGTCATTCTCAACTACATCAAACTTCTCTGTAAAACCAATACTGCATTCCAGACCATTTTCTTTCGCAATAAACTTTGATAGATTTATTGCATTTTCGGTCAGCGTTTTCATGACCTCGTTATCAAAGGTTCGGAGGGTAGCCATTACCCTTGCGGCTCCGGGTGTGGTGCCAAAGGCTACCTTGCCAAGTTTGGCATGAATTACAGTTACCAATGAGAACTCCTTAATTTTTTCAGGAAGTTTTTGTACCCCTGCAATTAGCTGGCACATGGCATTTGCCGGACTCAGACCATCTTCAGGGTGAGCAGCATGGCTGGTTCGGCCTTTAAGTTTGATAATCATCCCTTTGGAGGCAGCCGTAAATGCACCCTTTTTTAATACCACTTCCCCAAATTCATAACCTGGGAGGTTATGTAAGGCAAATGCAAAATCAGGTTTAATTTTTTTAAAATTGTAGGACTTGATTACCTGTTGAGCTCCCATTCCCGTCTCTTCAGATGGCTGGAACAATAAGATTACCCTTCCTCTTTTGGGCCTTTTCTCCGCCAGTTTTAATCCAACACCACATAGTATAGCCATATGACCATCGTGACCACAAGAATGAGAAACACCATTGTGTTTGCTTTTATGGTGTAGATTGCTGTTTTCTAATATAGGCAGGGCGTCCAGTTCGGCCCGAATTAAAGTAGTAGGGCCTTCCACCTGGCCATTGAAAACAATGGCCAGCCCGTGTTTTCCTAAATTTTCCACGATTTCGTCCGGCCCTAAATGCTCAAAAAAGGTTTTAATTTTGATGGAGGTCTGTTGCTCGTCCCCTGAGATTTCAGGTGCTTGGTGAAGCTGTTTTCGTAGAGCACTTATGTCTTTAATAATAGAATTCATCTTAAATTTTTCTATAAATAATATTGGCCGGGATACCAAGCCATGAAGCTGGGTCCGGACAATTTACCACATACCTTTCCTTTTCTGAAGCTGAACAAACTCCCGGGTAATCTCCTGATCTATTTTCTAAATTTTTGATCATTTGAAAGTGAAGGTGGGGTGGCCAATTGCCATTTTCAAAAGAAGATCCCAGATGCCCGATTCTTTCACCCTTTTTGATCGTTTGGCCAATTTTTAACTTTTTTAAGTCCTTTATGCTGAGGTGCCCATAAAGGCTGTAGATTATTTCATTCAGTCGAAAATGTTCCAGTATAACTGTAGGCCCATAATTGCCAAAACCACTGTTGTCCTGAAAACTATGAACCACTCCTTCCTCCGGAGAATAAACTGGGCTATCAGAAAATGACCAAATATCCATCCCTAAATGAATGTTTCGGTATTTTGAATCAGATGCGTCCTCAAAAACCCTACTTCTCTGGTAAATGTTGCGTTTTTCCAGGTAACCTCCAATCCCAAACCTTTTTTTATTTTGCTTTAATAATAAGATCACATACGCTTCAAAAGCAGGGGTGTCCATCAGGTTTATTTGTTTTAGCGCTAAATTGTGCTCGCTCATGTCCATCAAAATGGTATTGCTATCATTCAGAGCTTCTCCCATTATTGGATGAAATTCCAGACATTTGATTGACATATTGCTTAAATAAAATAAATGGGCAATTTGAAATTATTTTCAAGATAGGGAATTTAGTTCGCAGCAAAACGATAGACTTCATTTTTCTTGCGCTAAGTAAATTAACCATATTAAATTGCCTATTGATTAGATTATATGCAATTTTGATATATGGAGACTCGCCCAAATATTTCATCTCAAAGTATAAGAGAGGCAAGAGAAAGAATCGATCATATGGTTCACCGAACACCTGTATTACATTCCACCGCGATAAATGAATTGGCAGGTTGCGATTTGTTTTTTAAGTGTGAAAACTTTCAGAAGGTAGGCGCTTTTAAAGCAAGAGGTGCTGCCAATGCAGTACTTAAATTGTCTAAAAAAGACCGTGAAAATGGTGTTGCCACCCATTCTTCAGGGAACCATGCCGCCGCCCTCGCACGCACAGCCAATGTTGCAAAAATACCTGCCTACATTGTGATGCCATCAAATGCTCCTGAAGTGAAAAAGCGTGCAGTAAAAGGATATGGTGGAATTGTGATCGAATGCGAACCGAATCTTCAGGCCAGGGAACAGGGTTTGCAAAATGTGGTGGATAAATTTGGAGCAACATTTATTCCTCCTTATGACCATCTCGATGTTATAGAAGGACAAGCTACCTGCGCACTGGAAATTTTCGATGCTGGTTATTCACTTGATGTATTATTAGCGCCCGTCGGAGGAGGAGGATTATTGGCTGGTACAGCTTTGGCCGCAAGTTTTTATTCCCCAAAAACCAAAATCATAGGTGCGGAACCTGAAGGCGCAGATGATGCAAGAAGGTCTTTTATTGCAGGGTATAGAATACCTATGGAAAAGCCTAATACTATCGCTGATGGTCTTTTGACTTCTCTGGGAGAAATAAATTTTGACATCATCTCCAAAAATGTTGAAGATATACTGACTGTGAATGATGCCGGAATCATTGCTGCAATGCGGCTGATCTATGAGCGAATGAAAATTGTAGTAGAACCAAGTTGTGCTGTGCCTTTAGCAGTTGTTTTAAAAAACAAAAACTTGTTTGAAGGGCAGAAAGTAGGGATCATTTTGTCAGGGGGAAATGTAGACCTGTCAAAGTTGCCTTTTTAACTCGGATTATTCAATAGGAACCAAGTCGTTTATTTTGAGGTGATTCCATCAGGTAATAGAATGTCTATTGCATATTTCGGGTTTAGTAAGGTGGGGCCTATGCCTGATACAACCCGGCTAATATTTTTACCACATGATCTATTTCAGCCTTGGTATTGAATCGACTGAATGAAAACCTGACGTTTTCTCTTGTAGGATCTGCGCCAAGTGCATTAAGTACATGTGAGCCAAGACGTGCCCCACTTGAACATGCTGAACCTCCAGAGACTGAAATTCCTTCCAGGTCAAGATGAAATAATAACATGCCTTGATTGTTGTCTGAAGGAGGAAAGCTTACATTAAGTACAGTATATAGGCTTTTGTCAAGGTTTCCAGATAACCCATTGAAGGTGACACCTGAGACCGCCTTTTCTATTTTGCTTTTAAAGTAAACTTTTAATTGCAGAATTTCCTGAGCATGGGACGCTTGGTTTTCGAAGGCCAACTCAAGTGCCTTGGCCATGGCAATTATCCCGGCAATATTTTCAGTACCACCTCTGTTGTTTCTTTCTTGACCTCCACCCAGGATCAATGGATTTATCTTTTTGTTTTTATTAATATAAACAAAACCAACCCCTTTGGGTCCATGAAACTTATGCGCAGACCCTGATAAGGAATGAACGGGAAGGGCTTTTAAGTCGATGGGATAATGCCCCATTGTCTGAACAGTATCAGACTGAAAATAGCTGCCATGCTGTATACACAAAGCAGCTATTTTTTTCACATCGTTTAGGTTACCTATTTCATTATTGCCATGCATTAAGCTAACCAAACTGTTAGGTTCCTTTTCTAACAGTAAAGCAAGTTGATCCATATTTAGGTTGCCCTCAGCATCGCATTCAAGTAAACTTAGTCTGATATTTTTTTCTTTTACCTCCTGTTCTACCACATGCAAAACAGCATGATGCTCTATAGGAGAGGTGATGATATGCTTTATGCCATAGGTTGCAATAGCGCCACATATAGCAGTATTGTCAGCTTCAGTGCCGCCAGATGTGAAAACAATTTCCCCTGGACTGGTATTTAGCAGGCTAGCTATTTTCTTTCTGGCTTTTTCTAAGGCTTCTCTTGCATTTCGCCCATGACTATGCACAGAGGAAGGGTTGCCAAAATTGTTTTTATAATAAGGCAACATCACTTCCAACACCCGCTCATCCATAGGAGTAGTTGCCGCATTGTCAAAGTATATAGAAGCTAATTCAGTCATGATGCCGATTTAGGTAATTTCAGTTTATTTCTCTGAAATTATCTCTTTGATGTCCAATAGGATTTTATTGGCCAAATGGTCAGCTGTAGCAGCAGTCCCAGATTCTGAATAAACACGAATAATAGGTTCGGTATTTGATTTTCTAAGATGAACCCACTCTTTCTCAAATTCTATTTTTACACCATCTATTGTATTGATAGGGTAATTTTGATACTTGCGCTGAATCTTATCCAAAATGCTGTCCACATTGATAGAAGGAGTAAGTTCAATTTTGTTCTTTGAGATGAAATAACCAGGATAAGTGGCCCTTAGCCTACTCGCTGATTTCCCGAATTTGGCCAAATGAGTCAAGAATAACCCAATACCCACTAATGCATCTCTTCCATAATGAGACTCAGGATAGATTACTCCGCCGTTGCCTTCGCCACCTATAATGGCATCCGTCTCTTTCATCTTGGTGACAACATTTACTTCACCCACTGCGGATGCGTGGTATTCTCCTCCATGGCGTTCAGTTACGTCTCTCAAAGCCCTGGTTGAGCTGAGGTTAGATACAGTGTTTCCTTTCTGGTGAGACAGTATATAATCAGCTACTGCCACGAGGGTGTATTCTTCCCCGAAAAAGCTGCCGTCTTCATTTAGAAATGCAAGTCTATCAACATCAGGGTCAACTACTATTCCGAGATCGAAATTGCCATTTTCAAGCTTTAAGGAAATATCCCGAAGGTGTTCAGGTAAGGGTTCTGGGTTGTGAGGGAAATCGCCATTTGGTTCGCAATACATTTCTTCAATGACTTCAACTCCTAGAGCTGTAAGTAATTTTGGGATTACAAGACCCCCAGAAGAATTGACACAATCAATTACTACTTTAAATTTTCTAGCCGCAATGGCTTCTCTGTCTACAAGCCCCAGATCCAGCACATGTTGAATATGGATGTCAAGGTAATCTTCTCTTTGGGTATAGCTTCCTAGTTTTCGAACTTCAGCAAAAGTGAAATGCTCGTTTTCAGCCTTGTCTAGTACTTCTTTACCTTCACTATCCGAAATAAATTCACCTTGAGCGTTAAGTAATTTCAGCGCATTCCATTGAATGGGATTATGGCTTGCTGTAATGATGATGCCACCACCTGCATTTTCTCTAGGTACAGCTAGTTCCACGGTAGGCGTAGTGCTTAGTCCCAGGTCAATTACATGTAGGCCTAAACCCTGAAGAGTACTGGCCACCAATTGTGAAACCATCTCTCCAGAGATTCTGGCATCTCTACCCAACACGATTTTTTTATTGGGTGAGTTTTCTAAGACCCATGCCCCATAGGCCGCTGAAAATTTCACTATGTCCAAAGGAGAAAGTCCCTCACCAGGTTTTCCGCCTATAGTTCCCCTAATACCGGAAATCGATTTAATTAATGCCATTTAAAGAATTTAATGGAAGGTTATAAAAATTTGTGTGTTTGATGGTGCTTATTTGAATTTAGCCATCGCCTTGTCAACTTCATTGTCAGGATTGCCGCAAGAACTTGCGGCATCTACTTCTTTACCGCAGTAGCCACAAGTTCCACCATCCTTATTTAGGTAGGGGTTTTGAGAGGCGCATGTTCCTTTGAATTGTCCGTTTTTTAGGAATATTAACCTTACAGACATCAAAATGAAAAATAATGCCACGAATGCCAATGTTAAATATACGGTTGTCATATCAATTTTATTTCTGCAAATTTACGTATTACTTTCAAAACGTTCATACCGAATTATAAGTTTCCTCTCTTTTTATGATTAATCCAGACAAAAGAAAAAAGCAGTTAGCAGCTTTTGACCAACTATTGACGATCATGGATGAACTCCGTGAAAAATGCCCATGGGATAAAAAGCAAACCATTGAGAGTTTGAGACACCTGACCATTGAAGAAACATTCGAACTTTCGGATGCTATACTGGACAATGACCTGAAAGAAATTAGTAAAGAACTAGGTGATATTTTACTACATATTGTCTTTTATGCCCGTATAGGAGATGAAAAGGGTGCTTTCGATATTGCCAAGGTGATCGATCAACTAAACGAAAAATTGATTCGAAGACATCCTCATATTTATGGAGACACGACTGTTGAAGATGAGGAAGAGGTAAAGCAAAATTGGGAGAAAATCAAGCTTAAGGAAAAAGGGAACACAAGTGTACTCGGAGGAGTACCCAAATCGTTACCTGCATTGATTAAAGCCATGCGTATCCAGGAAAAAGCTAGGGGGGTAGGTTTCGATTGGGAGGAAAAACACCAGGTTTGGGGAAAGGTGGAAGAGGAACTGGCAGAATTTCGTGAAAATTTCGATGCCACTGGTGAGCAACCCGTAGATGTGGAGGAGGCTACGAAAGAATTTGGAGACCTGATGTTTTCCTTAATTAACTATTCAAGGTTCATTGGGGTTAATCCTGAAGACGCATTGGAGAGGACAAATAGGAAATTTATCTTCAGGTTTCAATACCTGGAAAATGAGGCAAAATCTTCAGGTAAAACCTTGTCTGAAATGAGTTTGGAAGAAATGGACGCTTACTGGGAAGCTGCAAAAAGTAAGGAGTAATTGGGGGTGATTTAAAAGAAAATTCTGATCAAGGGGTTATCCACTTTTTAGCCTTTAAAAAATTGCAAAAAGTATTGTTTTTTCAAGTTTTCCACAATTTAGCGATTTTTTATAAAAGTTAAATAATTTATAATCAATACGTTAACACTAAATTTAATAGGTGTGTGGATAAAGTAAGTAAATTGTGGATAAATATTCCTTGCTTTTTTCATTCCTCAAATGCATCAAGGAAAGGCTGTTTTTGACCGAAATTCAGTAAATTTGGTGTCCTACTGCCATTTGTTTTTCTCTCCGATTTAACCCCGAATTAGAATCTTATTTGGTTTATCCAGAAATGGAGAAGCCGCACTACCAAAGTCTAAAAATGCCGGGAAATCAGTAAATCTTTTTCATTTCATTTCCAAGAGACCGTTTCTTAAAAAATAATATTTAACCCGAATTCGATGACGTGAGAAAAGTAACGTTATCTAGCTAACCTGGATCTTGATTTTATCAGCATTGTTGTAATTAAAAGGCAATAATACTCATAAAATGGTGCTTTTTTTTTCTCAATCCACAGGTTTTTACCCATGTTTATTATTGAACCTGGATTATTCAAAAGAATTCATGCTAGCCTGTCCTGACCTTTCTCAGGAAGTGGTGTAATCAATAGAAAATCAGCCTATTTGGAAACTGAGTCCCACCACCCGATGTGGTGAGGTCGAAAATAGAATGGTCAACTTTTACCAATAAAAACGAGTGAATCGTAAATGACTTAAGTAAAATTATCCAATAGGATTTCCTGACACTACTCAAGTAGTGCTTCCATCACTAAATAGAAAAACAAATGCATTTTTAGGGTTTAAAGAAACTTCAAAATTTCATCGATGTATTCTCTGTTGTTGGAAAGTCTTGGAACCTTGTTTTGACCACCTAAACGCCCCTTTGATTTGAGCCATTTCTCAAATATTCCTTCTGAAGCAAAATGAAGAATCGGTGGTTTTAAGACCATGTCCTTGTATCGTTTGGCATCGTAGTCAGAATTTACATTCCTTAATTCTTGATCCAACCTTTGGAGAAAATCGTCCTTGTTAGTGGGGAGCTTAACGAACTCAATAATCCATTCATGGGTACCTTGATCGTGATTTTTATCAAAATATACAGGCGCCGCAGTAAAGTTACTGATGGTGGCACCGGTGGATTTACAGGTGATTTCCATGGCTTTTTCTGCATTCTCCACGATCAGCTCTTCCCCAAAGGCATTGATAAAATGTTTGGTACGTCCGGTAATTTTAATTCTGTAGGGGTCTGTAGAGGTGAATTTTACTGTGTCACCGATTTTATATCTCCATAGGCCTGCATTGGTAGATATCAGCAAGGCGTAATTTTTACCTTTCCTCACCCTATCCAGCGGTATAATGTTGGGATGTTCGCTTTCGATGTCCTCCATTGGGATGAATTCATAAAAAATCCCATAGTCTAGCATTAAAAGCAATTCATCAGAATCCTTTTGGTCTTTTATACCGAAGAAACCTTCAGAAGCATTATAAGTTTCCATATAATGCATGTTGGGAGAAGGAATAAGGCTTTCGAAAATATTTTTATAAGGGCCGAAGGCTACAGCTCCATGAAAGAATACCTCCAGATTGGGCCAAATCTCTAAAATATTTTTGCTATTGGTTTTTTCGAGTACTTTTTTAATTAATACCATTGTCCAAGTAGGGACGCCTGTAAGACTGGTTACATTTTCTTTTAAAGTTTCATCAGCCATCCTGTCAATTTTATTCTCCCACTCACTCATCAAAGCCACCTCAAGACTAGGTGTTCTGGCCATTTGGGCCCATTTGGGGAGATTTCTCATGATGACAGCAGAAATATCTCCTGAAAAACTATTTTCATTATAATCAAGATTATTGGTTTGTAGGCTACCACCTATCGTCAGGCTTTTACCCGTAAACAATTTTGTCTCGGGATAATTGTTAATATACAGGGAAAGCATGTCTTTACCGCCCTTGAAATGGCAGTCTTCCAGGCTTTCTGGGGAGACAGGGATGAATTTACTACGAGAAGAAGTAGTGCCAGATGATTTTGAAAACCAATGGATAGGGGTAGGCCAGATAACGTTTTGCTGCCCTTTCATGGTTTGTTCGATATAAGGCTTTAGTGCTTCATAATCATGTACAGGTACCCATTGATTGTAATCCTCGTAAGCAGAAATTTTCTCAAAATTATACTTTTTTCCAAATTCAGTTCTTTTGGCTGCATGTATTAGCTTGAAAAGAATTTCTCTTTGGGTTTCCAGTGGGTTATTTTTAAATTTTTCGATCTGGCCTATGCGATTCTTTAGGATCCAGGTCATAAAAGCATTGATCAATTCCATAGTGGAGGTTTGGTCCGTTTTAAATTTTCCTTTTTAACTCGAAATTTTTCCCCAGATAAACTTTTCTTACTTGCTCATCTGCTGCGAGTTCTTCGGCTGTTCCTGCCTTCAAGAGTTTCCCCTCAAACATCAGGTATGCACGGTCGGTAATAGATAAGGTTTCATTCACATTATGGTCAGTAATAAGAATGCCTATATTCTTCTTTTTGAGTTTGGCTACGATGGTTTGAATTTCCTCCACAGCAATAGGGTCTACTCCCGCAAATGGTTCGTCAAGTAACACAAATTTTGGATCCACAGCTAAAGCTCTGGCGATTTCTGTCCTTCGTCTTTCACCCCCAGAAAGAACCATTCCCAAATTTTTTCTTACATGGGTGAGGCTAAACTCCTCTAGTAATTCTTCTACTTTTTCCTTCTGGTCTTTTTTAGGAATAGTACTCATTTCCAGAACGGCCATTATATTTTCCTCCACCGTTAGCTTTCTGAAAACAGAGGCTTCCTGAGCCAGATATCCAATACCTAACTTCGCTCTTTTGTACATCGGTAGTGGAGTGATGTCCTGGTTGTCTAGAAAAACGGTGCCTCCATTCGGTTTCACAAGGCCCACAATCATGTAAAATGAGGTGGTTTTTCCCGCGCCATTAGGCCCCAAAAGACCTACAATTTCTCCCTGGCCTACTTCAACGGAAATATCGTTAACTACCTTCTTTTTCTTGTATATTTTAATTAGATGCTCTGCCTTTAATATCATGGTTAATCAAATTTGATATCCTTTACGTAAAGCTGCAAACTGCTGGTGTTTCTAAAAGTATTCTCTCTAATCTCAAATGCGATATTAAAACGCATTTTGCTATTTAGCAAGTCATAATAATCTGCAAAACCGAAGCCAATACAAACCGGCCTTGTACTTTGACCATCTTGAATGAGATCAAAGCGGAGGTGTTTGTCTTTCAAAACGCAAACATTTTCTGCATAAACTTGGTTGGCGCAAAACACCGGTTCAGGATTTCCAGGGCCAAAAGGAGTCATTTGCTTGAGTATGTTGTAAAATTTATAGTTGATTTGATCCAGGATCAATTCATCATCAACCTCCAAAATAGGTTTCATGTGTATTTCACTCACCCTTTCACTAACCACAGCTTCAAACTTGGCTTGGAATGCAGGGACGTTTTGGACTGAAAGTGTCAGCCCTGCCGCATATTTGTGCCCGCCAAACTGCTCCAGTAAGTCGCTACATTCTTCAATGGCATCATAGATGTTAAAATCAAATACAGAACGAGCACTGCCAGTGGCTTTATTGTTTGACTCAGTGAGTATGATAGTGGGCCTGTAGTACTTTTCTATGCATCTTGAGGCCACAATACCAATCACTCCTTTGTGCCAGTCTTCCTTAAATAAAACAGTGCTTTTGAAATCCCCTTCCAATTCCCTGTTTTCAATCATTTCTAATGCTTCTCGTGTAATGTTTTCATCGAAATTTTTTCGCGCGGCATTGACGTCCTCTACCAGTTCGGCTCTTCTGACTGCCTCATCAAGATCTTTGGCAATTAGTAATTCTACAGAGGCCTTTGCATGCTCCAGCCTTCCAGAGGCATTTATTCTAGGACCAATTTTGAAAACAATATCTGTAACGGTAATGTCCTTTTCTAATTTCCCCTTAAGTATCAGGGCTTTGATTCCTGGTCTTGGGTTGTTGTTCAATCTTTCCAGACCAAAATAGGCGAGGATTCTGTTTTCTCCAGAGATGGGGACAATGTCAGATGCAATACTGATCACCAACAGGTCAAGAAAAGCATATAGGTTAACTTGGTTTTTACCAGAAAATTTAGTGTAAGCCTGAACAAGTTTAAAACCCACCCCACAACCGCTTAACTCTTTGAATGGATAGGGACAGTCCTTTCGTTTTGGGTCTAAAACGGCAATGGCTTGAGGGAGCATGTCACCAGGAGTATGGTGGTCGCAGATAATGAAGTCTAGGCCCAATTCATTTGCCAATGCGATTTTATCCATGGCCTTGATCCCGCAGTCTAATGATACAACAAGACTGAAATTGTTATCCGCAGCAAAATGGACCCCTTTTTCAGAGATGCCATAACCTTCTTTGTACCTGTCAGGAATATAAAAAGCTACATTATCATAAAACGATTTAATAAAACCATAAAATAAGGCCACTGAAGTAGTGCCATCAACATCGTAATCTCCGTAAACAAGTATTTTCTCGTTGTTCTCTATGGCATGATGTAATCTCTGGACAGCTGCGTCCATGTCTTTCATTAGGAAGGGATCATGTAATTTATCAAAATCCGGACGGAAAAAATCTTTCGCTTGTTGATAATCGCCAATGCCGCGATTTACCAATACATTTGCTAGTGTTGGATTAACGTTGATTTCATTGCTAAGGTGTTCTACTAATTCGGAATTTGCCTTGTTTTTATGTTTCCATCTAAAGTCCATGGTGTGTAAATTACAAAACAAACAGGTGATTCAACTAAAAAAACACCTTAATAATTCTAATAAAAATTGAAGAATTTACCTAAAGTACATGCCTTGAGTTCCTTACCGTTTAGTCAATCACCTCTGTGAGAACTTCCTTAAGTGCTACTCTCTTGCCATCTTTGTAAGGGACAATCCATGCTTCTTTTACACCTATTTTCCTTAATTTTTTCTTAAACTTGTCCGCCATTTGGTAGTCCCTGAATTGACCCAACACGTATTTAATGTATCCGTCATCATCTATAATTTTCAGGTCACTCCCGTTTTCGGTGAGGTCTCGAAGATCAAATTCATCGAATGCGGCCAACTGTACTTTAAAAACTACTCCTTGTTGCAATTCATCAATAATAGATTCTGAATTCCCGCCCGAAACTTGAGTGTTTGGGGTACTTAGGCTAATGACTTGACTGGACAACCTATCAATTTCTCCTTCTTTACTGGATATTTTCTGCTCAAGGAAAGCCATTTTTTCAGAAAACGTGATGTTTTCTTGTGTCAGTTTGGCTTTGTCTTCGACTAAAGCCTTGAAATCTTCGAGAGTCATTTCCTTTTTCTGCTGTTTCCAGGATTTGTACTCCTCCTTAGTAAGTCCACCTAGTGTTTTAGAGGAACAGTTGAAAAATACTGCAGCGATTATTACTAGAAGCAATGATTTGGTAAAAGTCATTTTAATGCAGGTTTAAAATCCAGTTTTTATCGTAAGTTATAGACACTCATAAGATACAAAAAAATAGCCATTTTCCTTTCTATCCCTAAAAAAATCATAACCCACGGCCAAATCAAATGCATTTAGCCGTGAGGTTACTAAAGGATAGAACGTTAAACGTTCACATGTCTCTCTGCGTGATAAGAGGACCTGACCAGTGGTCCTGATTCTACATATTTCAAACCTCTTTTCAGCCCTTCTTCCCTATAGGCATCAAATTGATCCGGATGTATAAATTCAGCAACTTCGATGTGCATTTTGGTAGGTTGCAGGTATTGACCGAGCGTTAAAATATCACAACCATGTGCTACCAAATCATCCATAGCTTTAAGTACTTCATCCTGTTTCTCTCCCAAGCCGAGCATTATTCCCGTTTTGGTACGTTTGCCAAATTCCTTAGTTAGCTTGATTTGTTCCAGAGATCGGTTGTACTTGGCTTGTGGTCTTACTCTCCTATAAAGCCTTTCAACAGTTTCTACATTGTGAGAAACCACTTCCTGTCCAGCACTTATCATCCGGTACAATGCTTCCCAATTTCCCTTGACATCAGGGATGAGGGTTTCAATAGTCGTTTCTGGAGAGCTTTTCTTTGTCTCAACAACAGTTCTGTACCAAATATCAGCTCCTTTATCTTTAAGCTCATCTCTATTGACAGAAGTGATTACAGCATGTTTTACCTGCATCAGTTTAATTGCTTCGGCCACTCTTCTGGGTTCGTCTTCATCGTACTCTGGTGGTCTGCCGGTGGCCACAGCACAGAAAGAGCAAGACCTGGTACAAACATTTCCCAAAATCATAAAGGTGGCAGTGCCAGCACCCCAGCATTCTCCCATATTAGGGCAATTCCCACTCTCGCAAATGGTATGTAGCTTGTGCTCGTCTACCAATTTTCGGACGTGCGCATATTCTTTTCCCACAGGTAGTTTTACCCTTAACCAATTGGGTTTTTTTCTTTTGGTTTGTTCTTCGGAAATTACCGGTAATTCTATCATATCGGGTTTTTAAATCCGTTCAAAATTAGACATTAAAATGAGTTAACCCAAATGAATAGGCAACTGTCTACCTTCTAAACCCATAGAAAAGGGTAACATAGGCAGATTGGAAGATTTGCCTATTTTCTGTAGTAGGCATTAAGGGAATCTCTTTTGTAAAACCCTCAAATTGGTACCCTAGTTCCAATCCTGTCACGTTTGATTTAAAAAAACCAAATTCAAAATTAATGGCAGCTTTGGCATTTGCACCAAAGGCAATTTCAGATTCCCCAATCCCTTCAAATAATCTACCGGGTCCCAGAATGTTAAATCTACTTTGATGCACGGAGGGATCATATGGCTGGCGCACCGTCTCTGTACGGCTAAGCGCATATTCCACATAATAAGGGGACAAAAGTCCAATGGTAGGGCCAATAGCAGTTAGAAATGAAATTTGAACGCCTTGATGTGGGGCTTTTTTGAAAGCAATTATTTCCCTGCCATATTGAGGTCGGATAGCGTAGAGGTAATTGGATTTCCCAAAAATATAACTGTTTCCTAAAACAGTGTTGTACCGCACCTCTTTAGGGTTTTTGACATTTGCCAATTCCAAATTGAAAAATTGAAATAGATTATCATCTATCCTTGAGCCAATTTTAAAACTAACACCGCCAATCAATCCTCCATTGGTGTTTTTATTGATACCAAAGAGAACCTCTTTGTCATAGTCATAGTCTCCCGATTCCTCTTCTTGAGCCAACAAATTGAAAGAAGTACCTAAAAGAAAAGCAAGCAGTAGGAAATATTTCATTTCTTTAGTCATAAATGATTAGCAATTTAAACGCTAAATTTACATTTATTGTTATTTATTAGGTATTAAAAATAGACAGATTAAGTTTATCATGCAAAAGGACTTTGGTTCGTTAGTGAATTGTGTGGCTCTAAAATTTAAAAAAAAAGGTGTAAAAATATTTATTTAGCTTAAAATGGGTGGCTTCGGTTCCGCTCAGCCGCCAGATGACGAGTCAAAAATTCCAGATACAGCTCAGCTGCCGGGGGAAACGGAGCCAAGGCTAATGGACATCGGTCGGTCAAAAGGACCTAGCCGGTTTCTGAGCGGAGTCGAAGGAAAAGGTGAAATAAATGTAAGATCGGATCATGGCTGTTATTTTCCATTTACCACTGTGATGCAATACTTCAACCTTCTAATTTCTTGATTTTTCGCATGTTCGGTTCGATCAAAAGAATTGGTATTTCATTTGTTCATAAATCGGAAGGCATGATTTTGATATAAAAATCAGAAATAAATAAAATTTCAGTAAGTATTGTAGCGTTTTTTGAATTAGTAACGTATGGGTTTTGAATCTACCCAGTAAAACAAAAGCTTTTGGAGAAAGATCTCATACAAGAAGCACTAAAGCGAGATAAAAAATCTCTAGAAAGGCTTTACAGGCACTTTTATGGCTACGCTATGAGTATTGCGCTAAGGTATTCGGGTAATAGAGAAGAGGCATGCGAAATCGTAAATGATAGTTACATGAAGGCTTTTGATAAATTGGATCAATTTTGCTTAGACAATTCTTTCAAAGCATGGTTTCGTAGAATTATTATTAATACCTCCGTCGACTATTACAGGAAAAATTTAAAACATCAGGTGTTAATGGATATTGACAAGGCTCAAGCTGAGACTTATGATCCAGACATTATTGATGAGTTATCTAAGAATGATATCTTGAGGTGCCTTGAGGAATTGCCAGATATATTGAGAGTAATTTTCAATATGTATGAAATAGAGGGGTTCAAGCACGCTGAAATTAGTGAAAAGCTAGGCATTCCATCAAGTACCTGTAGGACCTATTTGGCTAGGGCAAAGGAGAAATTGAGAGAAAAAATTATTGCATTAAATCATATAAAAAATGAAGGAGCAGTTCGATAAGAAACTGGCGGAGAAAATTAAAGCCTCCTTCAGCAAACATGAGGAGCCTTTTGACCCAAAAGAATGGGGAAAGTTTTCTGATGCTTATTTTAAGCCCAAGAGGAAAGCATGGCTGATCTATTGGCCTTTTATGACGGCAGGTATAGCTGCTAGTTTGTTGTTCTTTTTCTTTTATTTCCCCAAACAGGAGGAAATTGATCAAAAAGTAAAGTCAATAGCAGATGCGGTGACAATGGACAAGGCTCCTTTTTTTGAAAGGGATGATAAGCAAGAATCGGAAGAGGTAAAAATCCCGAAAATAAGTTCAGAAGCTATTACAGGTTCTCAGCAGGCTGGTACACTTGGGCTATCAACTGCCAAACCTATTGCTAAAAAGCAAGATGTTCCAGATAGGGTGCCTGTTCTCACAATTCCAGAAACAGGTAATGACTTGGCCCCATCATTTATAGAAGATTTCACTGATACTTGGGATGAATTTCAAACTGGAATTGTTCAGTATTTCGATAGTTTTGAAGGGGGAACGAAAATAAAAAAGGAATGGCTTTCTGAAAAATCCACTGCTATGTCTGAGACAGATGCCCAAAATTTGGTGGATACATGGAAGGCCCCAAACACGGATAATGAAGCTAAACAAGTAGCTGAAACACCAAAATCCTTCAAATTAGGGTTAATGGTGAGCCCTCAGGCAAGTTCCAATCCTGTTTCAGGAATGAATTTAGGTGCTGGTATAATGTCAGAGATCTCATTGAGCAGAAAGTTAAAATTGGATGTGGGATTGGCATATGCTAACCAAAGCATGGGCGCGCAAAATAATCAGAGGATGGATCAGCTGATGGTTGCCTCTCCTGCGTCAGAAAGTCTAAAGACCAATAGTAAAATTATTGACACCGATTACCAGCTCAATTTTGTTTCTTTGGATATACCTGTGAATTTAAAATATAAGTTTTACGATAAGAAGCAGACAGGTTTGTATTTGATAACTGGTTTGTCAAGTATGGTGTATTTAAAACAAAACACAGTAGAATCGTATCAGGCGCAGTCCTTATTCAATGCAAACAGTGTTAATGGTGCTTTAGAATACGCACCATCAGTACAGCGTTTTAGTAATGTATTCACCCCTGAGACTGGTCAAAGTAGTACCGATGTAGCAGGACTCTTAAACCTTTCATTTGGCTATGAGTATCAGTTAAACAAAGAGTTTTATATTTCCTTCGAGCCTTTCTACAAATTACCATTGGGAGGACTTACTTTTGCAGACCAGCAGTTTTCAATTGGAGGGGTTAACCTGCGAATGAATTTCAACTTTAAAAATAAATAACAAACCAAATTTCAATTAATTAATTACCATGATTTTAACGAACAAGTTTACCTGGCTATTTGGCCTGATTATTTTAATGACTTCTTGTATTGAGGAATCCGCATCGGACATAGAATTGGCGATGGAGAGAGATGACCTGGTTTTGGAACAATACATTTCCACCAATAATATTGTTGCGACCAAGTCACAATCAGGATATTATTACACAAAGACAGTAGAAAAACCGGATGCAGAACAATTTGTAAATGCTGATTTTATAGGTGTATACTATGAAATTCATAGCATCGATGGTCAATTGATAGATTCTTATATGGATGAAAATAAAGAACCTAGGATATTTAGATACAGTCAAAATGGATTGTGGCCAATAGCCATTACTTATGCATCAGGCCTTGCCAAGGTGGGCGAAGAATTAATGGTTTATTCACCCTCTTATCTCGCTTTTGGAAATTATGGATACGAGGCTTTAATACTTCCTTCATCTAATTTGGTGATTAAATTAAAGTATGCTGCCAAATATACTAAAGAAGAACTTATTCAGCGCGAAGAGACCATGATAGCTGATTATATCGCATCCGAACAACTAGAAGGTTTTCAAGAAGTAGCAGATGGGGTTTATATGCGAACGATAACACTTGGGGATGACTCTAAAACCAAGTCTAAGTTGGGCAGTAATGTTTCGGTTGATTTTGAACTGTTTGAATTGGGAGGGGATGATCCTATTTACGAGTCTTATACTAGTAATCAACCTACTACCGTTTCTATAGGGAATTCCGGGTTAGAATTTTTGAATGAGGCTTTAATAGATCTATTGCCTGATCAGGAAATTGAAGTATTGTCTACCTCCTTCAATGCCTACGATGAATCCATTCAGATTTTCCCTTCGGCCATCCGAGAGGACTTGGTGAATAAGGGAGAACAAATAGATCTTATAAGGCCTTTTACCCCTATATTCTTTAAAGCAGAAGTACTTTCTGTAAATTGATATTTTGAAGCATAAAAAAAGGGTTTGAATTTCAAGCCCTTTTTTTATGCCCATAAATTCTTCAAGAAAGGAATTTTTAATAATTCCTCTATGCTTAGACCGAAAACAAAGGACCATATCAAGGCACTCACAAACATAGTAAAAAGAATTTTTTTCTTGGCGATGCCAAATGAGGTGAGTACTACCGTACCGCCAATTGGAGTCAGGATAAGGGGCGTTAGAAAGGCTATTCCCCAAACACCAAATTTTTTCCAAATCTTGATAACATTTCTCGTTCTTTTGGTAAATCTTTTTGACTTTTTCCTAATTAGGATGGTCCAATTTTGCATAAACCATTCTCCTAAAAATGTAAATAATACCACTGAGGTCATCATACCAGAAACAGTCACTAAGACTATTTCCAGTAAACTATAACCTGCAGCTGCTCCTAAAAGTGGTCCTGCTATAAATTTAAAAAGGCAGAGGAAGTAAATTCCTGCAAATGTAATCAGGTACTCGGCCATGAGATAATGAAATAAATATAAAGCATATAACCTAATATTAAGGTGACACCGTTTAACCTTGAAATGTTGTAATTGATACGCATTACTGGTAGAAGAAAGACTGTAAACCCAAGCATCCAAACAAAGTCAGTATAAATAAAATCCGTGGCTACATCAATTGGTTTGATGAGTGCCGTAATCCCAATAATAGAGAAAACATTCATTATATTACTTCCCAAAATATTACCCAATGCCATTTCAGTTTCCTTCTTCAATGCAGCCAAGACGGAAGTAACCAATTCAGGCAAACTGGTACCTATTGCTATAATGGTGACACCGATTATTCTTTCACTCACACCAAAATTTCTTGCGATTAACGAAGCATGACCAACCACTAATTCAGAACCAAAATATAAACCGGCCGCTCCCCCCAGTAATTGCAGGATAGCTAGCCATGGTGACTGCTTTTTCATTTGGATGGCTTCGTCTTCAGAAAATTCTACCCTCTCTATTGTTTTGAAAAAATACCAGTTAAGTGCGACAAAACAGGAAAATAAAATTATTCCTTCATAGAATGTAATAAGCCCATTAAAGGCCATGATATAAAATATGACCGAACTAATTAAAGTAAAAGGATAATCCAGTTTAAGCGTGCTTTTCTGAATGTAAATAGGGAATATTATTGAGCTAATCCCTAATACGAGGGTGATATTTGAAATATTACTTCCTACAACATTGCCAATAGCGATATCACTCGAGCCTTTTAATGCAGCCGTAACACTTACCAATAACTCTGGAGCAGAGGTTCCGAAAGCAACAATGGTTAACCCAATCAATCCAGGACTTAAGCCTAACCTTGCAGCAATTGTAGAAGCACCGTCGACAAGGAATTTTCCGCCCAACAAAAGGACCAGAAAGCCAACGGCCAATATTAAATAGCTCATTTTAAAAGAATAAATTAAATTTTCGAACCAAAAGCGAGGTCACCCGCATCGCCTAATCCAGGGATAATATAGGATTGTTGATTTAGTTTTTCGTCTACTGCCCCGATCCAGAAACGATGTGGGAGTTCCAGATTTTCCTGGATATGCTGTATTCCCTCTGGTGCAGCGATGGCACTTACCACCTCAATTTGTTTAGGTATACCATTTCCCTTAAGGGCTCGTATACTTTTTAAAAAAGATTTTCCTGTAGCCAGCATTGGATCTACCATGATTATCGTTTTGCCTGTTAGGTCAGGTGCAGCCAGATAGTTCAAAGTGATTTCTATTTCCGATTCATCCTTTCCCTCATTTCTATACGCTCCAATAAACCCACTGTCTGATTGGTCGAATACATTCAATACACCCTGGTAAAAGGGTAGTGCAGCTCTTAACACAGCAATGATTATGGGTTGATCTTTCAAAAGTGGGGTTTCTACTTCACCAAAGGGGCTGGAGACAGACACAGAAGAATAGGGAAGTTTCTTGGAAACTTCGTAGGCTAGGATTTCGCCTAATCTTTCAAGATTTTTTCTGAAACGCATCCGGTCTTTCTGAACATGGACGTCCCGAAGTTCTGCCAGATAGTGATTGGCGATGGAGTTATTTTGATTGAGAATAAACATGGTAAGACAAAGTAAAACAAAAAAACCCGATCTTTTGAGATCGGGTTTTAAATATAATGTAAGATGCCTATTTACTGTATCTCGAAACTAACTCTTCTTGCCATTTGTCTTGCATCTGCAGAAGATTTGTCTACGCTAGTATCTTCACCATATCCTTTATAAGAAAGTCTAGATGCATCCACTCCTGTAGCAACAAGTAAGTCATAAACAGATTGAGCTCTTTTCTCAGAAAGTTTCATGTTATAATCCTCAGGGCCTAATTCATCGGCATAACCTTTGATTTCTACTTGAACACCTGGATTTCTCTTCATGAAATTAGCAACATAGTTAGCTGAAGATGCAGAGTATCCTAGTGGTTTAGCACTGTCAAAAGCAAAATAAACGTTTACATACTGATCGTTTATAGCTTTTGCTAAGTAATCAACCTCATCGGTATCTTCAGGTGCGCAACCTTCAAGAGATGCTGGACCTGGAACGAAAGGACATTTGTCTAAATGATCAGGAAGACCATCACCATCTGAATCCATTGTTACGCCGTGAGAATCTACTCTTGCTCCTGCAGGAGTATTAGGCTCTTGATCCAAATAATCAGGAACGCCGTCTCCATCAGAGTCTTTTAACATATCTTTAATTTCACCGATCTGAGTAGCCAATTCGTCTTTTGTTGCGTATTTGCTTTCTCTAATGTACCAATCAGCGTGAGTATCATTTCCACCTAAGTAGAATGTAAGACCCAACGTACCAGTCCACCAAACAGCGTTTGATCCGTAATAACCATTGCGACCACCTGGCCTAATTGCTGATGCGCCATCAAAACTTACATCCTGACGTCCTGCTACTAAATTGGTTACATCGCCAGTAAGTGCGATGCGATCACTTAATTTAACCTGAAGGGTCATTCCGGAAATTATATTGTACTGACGATCTTGTAGGTCAGTAAATTGATTTTCCTGAGGGGTAAGCTGACCTATTCCGCCACCAAAGTGACCTAACAAGTTGAAGGTTTGAGAAAAGGTTTCCCAATTCATTATTCTGCCAATATTGGCAATACCTTGTAGGTTCAAACGATAGTAGTTTGAAGAAAAGTCAGGAGTATCGCTAGCGTTTTTAAAGCTACCGAAACCAAAATCTAATTTGGTTCCAAATTTTTCATTAAACATATACCTGACCCCAAGATCGGCATGTCCAAGGTTTAACGTAGGAGAGAAATAACCAGGCGTTATAGGAGCCATTGGTTTATTGAACCCCCCGTTAACCTCTACAGACCATTTGTTGAAGTCGTCTTGAGCATTAGCACCTACAGCTAAAGCACCAACTAGTAGTGTTGATAGTATTATTTTTTTCATGATAAAAAATTTTTTACAACTTTCAGTGTTTTAAATGATTTTGATTGCTATTAGATTTTACTCGGTTTATGATACAAATGTATATTAATTTACGGAAACTTTAAGCATCTATCTCAATTGTTTCAATAAAAACTAATTTGATACCGAAATTTAAAAAAATATTTTACATAAACTATGCCATTCACAAATTTATTAAAAGAAATTCTTCATTTAGACAGCGTCTCAGGTGATGAATCTAGGATTTCAGCTTTTGTCCAACAATATATTTTAGACCACAAATCCACTTGGAAAGTCACTCCGGAAATCCACCAAGGAGAGGCATTTCATGACAATATCATTCTTGTTTTCGGTAAACCGCGAACAGCAGTGTTTGCACACATGGATACAGTTGGTTTTACAGCCAGATATGAAAATCAACTCGTACCTATAGGTGGTCCGGAGCTCATGGATGGTGTGTGGTTGGTTGGGAGTGATGAGGCAGGTCCTATAAGGTGTAAAGCCAAGGAAATTAATGGCAACGTTTTTCATGATTTTCCGAGAAAAATTCAAACGGGTACCGTTCTTTCATTCGAACAAAAAATTACAGTAGAAGATGGGTTCCTTCAGGCAGCACATTTAGACAATCGATTGGGTATTTACACCTTATTAAATTTATGTGAAACATTGGAGGACGGTATCCTGGTATTTAGTACTTATGAAGAACATGGTGGAGGCTCAGTTCCCTTCCTTATTAAGTATATATATGATAACTGGAAAGTGAAACATGCATTAATAGCCGATGTTACTTGGATTACCGAGGGAGTACATTTTGACAAAGGTGCTGTTATTTCAATGAGGGATAGCTTTATACCACGGAAAACGTTTGTAAACAGAATTATTGATTATGCCAGAGAGGCGGATATTTCTTTCCAGTTGGAAGTAGAGGCTTATGGGGGAAGTGATGGAAGAGAAATTCAAATGAGCCCTTATCCTATCGACTGGTGTTTTATTGGCGTGCCGGAGGAAAATCCACATACTCCTATTGAAAAGGTCGCAATTTCAGATATGGAGAGTATGCTTAAATTGTATCAATATTTATTGCAATATTTGTAAGGGACTTGATTTTGTTCTTATTTAGACGGTAAATATTTTTAATCGTTATCCATCAACTAGGAAACTTACTTGTAAGAATGATTAAGTTAAAAGACTTATTTTTTGAACCATATCTTAGTGAAAAAGTCATTTTGAATAGGGTAAAAGAACTTGCCGTTTCCATAAATCGTGATTATCAGACAAAAAACCCCGTCTTTTTAGCTGTTTTGAACGGTAGTTTTATGTTTATGTCTGATATTTGTAAGGAGATTTCAGTGGATATGTCTATTAGTTTTATTAAGGTAGCCTCCTATTCAGGTTTGATATCTGATGGTAAAGTCAGGGAATTGATCGGTTTGGGTGAGTCTCTTAAGGACAAAGATGTCCTTATAGTGGAAGATATTGTGGATACGGGTACAAGTATGACACACCTTCTGGAAATAATTAATAATGAGCAACCAAGCAGTGTGGAAGTTGTCAGCCTCTTATTGAAACCAGGTGCATTGAAAGAGCCAGTTAAGATCAAGTATATTGGTTTTGAAATTCCTGACCTTTTTGTAGTTGGATATGGTCTAGATTTTCAAGGGCAAGGGAGAAACCTTAAAGATATTTACCAAATTGTTGAAAAAAATTAACACTAAATTTATATTAAAATTACACTTATGTTAAATATCGTTTTGTTTGGCCCTCCCGGAGCAGGTAAAGGGACCCAAAGTGAAAAGTTGATAGAAAAATACAATATTGAACACATATCCACTGGAGACTTATTCAGGAAGCATTTGGGTGAAGGTACAGCGCTAGGAAAGTTGGCCCGCAAATACATGGATGAAGGTAATCTTGTACCAGACGAGGTAGTAATAGGTATGGTAGAAGACAAGATTAACCATTCATTGGATGCAAATGGAGTTATTTTTGATGGCTTTCCTCGTACAGTAGCTCAAGCTGAGGCGCTAGACAATTTGTTGACAAAGAAGGGAACTGCCATTTCTGGAATGATTGCTTTGGAAGTTCCTGAGGAAGAATTGAAAAATCGCCTTAAGGAAAGAGGAAAAACATCAGGAAGGGTAGATGATCAGGACGAAAAAAAAATTAAAAATAGGATTAAGGTTTACAATGAGGAAACCTTACCAGTTGCCAACTATTATAAAAATCAGGGTAAATTATCTGGAATTTATGGAGTTGGTGCCATAGATGAAATCTTCGAAAAAATTTGTGCTGTTGTAGATAAGTATTAATCGCTATCTTTGCGAAGTAATTTTATGGCTGAGCTTACAAGCTTGGCCATTTTCTTTTCGTCCAAAAGTTGAAGGATGAAAATTTAAGCACCTAAAATTAAACTGTAAAAGTAGTGGCAGGATCCAATTTTATTGATTACGTGAAATTTTGTTCCCGATCAGGAGCAGGGGGGAGTGGATCAGTACATTTCAGAAGAGAAAAACATGTCCCTAAAGGGGGACCTGATGGTGGTGATGGTGGAAGAGGAGGGCATATTATTTTGAGAGGAAATTCCCAACTATGGACACTACTTCATCTCAAATACAAAAAACATGTCATTGCGGACAAGGGGAACAATGGAGAAGGTGGAAGGAGAAAGGGCGCAGACGGACATGATGTTGTTTTGGAGGTGCCTGTCGGAACTGTTGCAAAAGTAGCGGAATCAGGTGAGTTCAGGTGTGAAATCACGGAACATGGTCAGGAGTTTATATTAACACAAGGAGGCAGAGGCGGTCAGGGCAATGATCATTTCAAAACTTCAACCAATCAGGCACCGCATTATGCTCAGCCTGGAGATGAAGGAATAGAGGAATGGATAATTATGGAACTGAAGCTTTTGGCGGATGTAGGGTTGGTAGGTTTTCCAAATGCAGGGAAGTCGACTTTATTGGCTAGTGTATCTGCCGCCAAGCCGGAAATAGCAGACTATGCCTTCACAACACTGATACCTAACTTAGGTGTGGTTGACTATAGAGACGGAAGATCTTTTGTTATGGCAGATATACCTGGTATTATAGAAGGAGCTGCGGAAGGAAAAGGATTGGGGCTACGGTTTCTCAGGCATATTGAGAGAAATTCTATCCTTCTGTTTTTGGTGTCCGCAGATGCAGACCATATCGGTGAGCAATACGCTATATTATTGGATGAAATCAAACGTTACAACCCCGAGCTTTTAGATAAAAAGCGAATTTTGGCTATTTCTAAAGCAGACTTGCTAGATGAGGAGCTCATGGAGGCATTGAATCCTGAAATACCTGAGGGAATTCCACATCTCTTTTTTTCTTCAGTTACAGGTTTTCAGTTACCAGCTCTTAAAGATTTGATTTGGAAGGCATTGCAGTAAATATGTCAGAATGTCATATTTATATAGTATGGCAAGTTAATTGTTTAAGAGAGATTGATTGTTGATAAACGAATTGAATAATGACAGATAAAGTGAATGAAGAAAAGGAACAGGGTCTGGATCAGATAGATTCAGTTGAAAACCTTAAAAATGAAGAAGATCTGAACAAGGAATCCCAAGGAGAGATATATGACGAAGAGATCGGGGATATAGAGGATGCATCGGACAGTTTGACAAAGGAAAACCTGGAACTGAAAGATAAATATGTCAGGTTATATTCTGAATTTGACAATTTCCGGAGAAGAACAGCAAAGGAAAAGCTAGAAATGATCAGTACAGCTTCCATAAACCTTATTCAGGAAATTCTTCCGGTATTGGATGATTTTGAAAGGTCCTTTAAAATAGAAGGCAATGACCAGGAGGGAAGCAAGCTGATTTACAATAAATTGAGTAAAATGCTCGAATCCAGAGGATTGGAACCTATGGAAGATTTGGTAGGAAAGAAATTTGACGCAGAATATCACGAGGCAATCACTCAAATTCCTGCTCCTTCTGAGGATCTAAAAGGAAAAATTGTAGATGTCGTCGAAAAAGGATACATGCTTTCTGGAAAAGTAGTCCGATTTGCAAAAGTGGTAATAGGAAATTAAAAATTTATGGCTAATAGAGATTATTACGAAGTGCTGGGGATAGCAAAAAGTGCCAGCCCTGAAGAAATAAAGAAGGCTTATAGAAAATTGGCCATTAAATTTCACCCAGATAAAAATCAAGGGGATCCGACTTCTGAAGACAAGTTTAAGGAAGGTGCGGAAGCGTATGAGGTGTTGAGTAATCCGGAGAAAAAACAACGCTACGACAAGTATGGTCATCAAGGTGTCAGTGGTAATGCAGGCTATGGTGGCGGAGGAATGAATATGGATGACATATTCTCTCAGTTTGGAGACATCTTCGGTGGCGGCGGCGGCGGTGGCGGCTTTGATTCATTTTTTGGTGGTGGTGGACGAAGTTCCAGACGTACCAGAAAGGGAACCAACCTTCGTGTCAAATTAAAGCTCAACCTTAAAGAACTCGCTAATGGAGTAGAGAAGAAAATCAAGGTAAAGCGTCACATGATTGCAGACGGTGTTACTTTCAAAACTTGTTCTACATGTCAGGGACAAGGACAAATAAAGAAAGTAGTCAATACCATGCTGGGTCAGATGGTATCAGCTAGCACTTGCCCAACATGTGAAGGCAGTGGGCAGATTGTCGATAAAAGACCGCCCAATGCCAATGCCAATGGTTTGGTGGTGAAGGAAGAGATAATCCCGATTAATATACCAGCAGGGGTTTCAGAAGGCATGCAACTAAGCTTATCTAGTAAGGGAAATGAAATACCTGGCGGTGTACCTGGTGATTTATTGATTCTCATTGAGGAAATTGAGGATGGTGAATTGGTGAGAGATGGGAACAATGTAGTCTACGATTTATACCTGAGTTTTATTGATGTAGCCCTTGGTGTTTCTTTGGAAGTGCCTACTATAGATGGTAAAGTCAAAATCAAAATTGATCCGGGTACCCAAGCAGGAAAAATTTTGAGATTAAAAGGAAAAGGGATTAAAGAGCTTAATGGATACGGCAAAGGTGATCAATTGATACATATAAATGTGTGGACACCTAAGGAAGTGAGTACAGAAGAAAGAGAAAAACTGGAATCCCTTAGGGATTCTGAAAATTTCAAACCAAATCCAGGGAATTCTGAGAAAAGTATATTTGAAAAAGTTAAAGAATTTTTCTAAAAAGAAATGGCCAACTTCCGGCCATTTCTTTTTGATAACCTTTTCCATCTTCAATCGTATTAAATCCCTATGTTTAAGGAATTAAATATATCGATTTGTTTAATCCTATTTGTAGTCATTTCACCAGAAGCGCAAATCTTGCGCCATTTTGAAGTAACTGAGCAAAAGGATATTAATTTGGTGAGTCTTAATTTCTCCAGTTATAAAGGAGTGTCTTATATAAATCGTTCCTACCATGGAGTCCCATTATTTGTAGATGCAGAACTTGGGAAGGTCAATATACTTCCTTCTTTTTCGCACAGCCTAATAGATGGCGTACTTCACGCTTCACTTGAACATAAGAATGTAGAATCTGAAAGTTTAAGTAAAAACCTATCCTATAGGCTTTTCTCCAGTGATGATGCTGATTTTGATCACAAATGGGAGGTAGGGCTAGATCCGAATTACCTTTACGATCTTCATTTTCAATTTGGGATAGGTAAAGCCCGGATAGATTTTTCAAACCTTCCGATTTCCAACTGCGTTGTCAAAACAGCCTCCGCTGACGTTTTTTTAGATTATGTCAGCAAAGTATCCAATTCGGTAAGTATGGATACGCTTTCTGTTGCGATCAATATGGGCTCTGTTTACGCCAATGACCTGCAATTTTCCAATGCCCGTTTACTGATGTTTGATGTCAACTATGGGTCGGTTAATTTAACTTTTAATGACACCATGGCGGGACCCTCCCAAATTCATACGATGGTGGGAGCTGGTACAGTAAATATAAAACTACCTCCAAAGGATTTACCTTATCTGGTAAAGATCAAATCAACTGCCATGTGTAGGACCAAGGTGCCTTTAAATCTGAAAAAAATCGGGGATAAAACGTACGTGAGTAAGGGGTACAGCAAAGGTGCCGAAAATCTCATGGTCTTTCTAATAGATGTTTCAGTGGGTTCCGTATCTTTAGAATAGCTAGATTTTTGGAGGGTGATTTCTGTTCATAATAATGTTTCAAACCAGTTGTTAAACTTTTGTCCATTTGGAAATATTAAGCATTCGATCATTAAATAAATCTTATGGATCACATGTAGCACTCAAAGATTTTGACCTTTCAGTGAGTCAGGGAAAAATTTTTGGATTGTTAGGCCCCAACGGTGCTGGTAAAACAACGCTCATTAGGATTGTCAATCAAATTATAGACCGAGACTCTGGGGATATTTTTATCAATGAGCAGCCTCTGAAGATGGACCATGTCCGGAACATTGGTTACTTGCCCGAAGAAAGAGGCCTCTATAAGGGGATGAAAGTGAAGGAGCAGTTATTGTATTTTGCTCAAATAAAAGGCCTTCGGAAGAATGAGGCCAAACAAAAAATCACCGATTGGCTTGAAAGACTTAGTCTTACCCAATGGAAAGACAAAAAAATCCAGGACTTGTCTAAAGGAATGGCTCAGAAAGTACAATTCATAGCTACCGTAATCCATCGTCCTGATTTACTTATTTTGGATGAACCATTTTCTGGATTTGACCCTGTCAATGCTGAGATCATCAAAAATGAAATTCTTGAATTAAGAAATCAAGGGGCAACCATTGTGTTGTCTACGCATAGAATGGAATCCGTAGAATTGCTTTGCGATCAGATAGCGATGATCAACAGGTCAAAGAAAATTTTAGATGGTACCGTAAAGTCAATAAAAGAGGAAGCAAAAACCAATGTTTTTAGGGTTAAAATGATTCCTAAAAGTCTGGATTTTGTTCCACCAGGAGAAGACTTGCAAAGACAGGACGGAATTCTGGAGTTTAAATTGAGATTGAATGATCAGAAACCAAACGATTTATTGAGAGCGCTCATGGCTGAAGGAGAGATTCTTGGCTTTGAAGAAATCGTTCCAAGTATAGAAGAGATATTCATTCAAAAAATTAATGAAAGTCATGGGGAATAAAATCTTCTTAGTTATCCAAAGAGAATACTTGGCAAGAGTAAAAAAACGTTCATTTCTCCTCGCTACACTTATTACACCTCTTGTTTTCCCTACTATCCTTGGTCTATTCTTATGGATAGGTATGTCGGATGTTACAAGTGAGAACAGAAAGGTGATAGAAGTAGTAGATGAAAACAACTCGTTTTTTTTAGAAAGTGATGAGTTGTATTCCTTTTCCTATGGCGAGTTAGGACAGGAAGATGCCAAATTATTGGTGCAGGAAGGGGCAAGGTTTGGATTTTTGTATATCCCTGATCTGGATTTGGCAAATCCTGAAGGTGTCATTTTTTACAGTGAAGAGACGCCACCTATTTCAATGATAGCCAGCTTGCAATTGTTGCTGCAAAGAAAAGTGGAAGCATTTAGACTGGAAGCTTCAGGGATTGATCCCATGATTTTGTCTTCTTATAAGACGAATGTGGATATACAATCGATTATTGTTAGTGAGGCTGGAGGTGAGCGCATTTCAAATTCAATAGTAAATTATGCCATAGGTTTTCTTGCGGGGATACTGATTTACACCTTTATTTTTGTGTATGGTAATCAAGTCATGCAAGGAGTGATCGAAGAAAAATCCAGTAGAATTATTGAGATTTTGGTTTCCTCCCTAAAACCTTTCCAATTGATGATGGGAAAAATTATAGGTATTGGAGCCGTTGGGTTAACACAATTTCTTATTTGGATACTATTGATAAGCGCAGTGTCCTCCGTGGTCATGGGATATTTTGGTATGAAAATGCCACAACAACAAATGTTGGAGATGTCTAGCCAGCAAGGGATGTTAGCGGCTGAAGGTAACCCTGAGTTATTAGAAGTCTTGCAGATGGTACAAGGATTGGACTTTATACAAGTCACCCTTACATTCTTGGTTTATTTTGTAGGTGGATTTTTATTGTATGGTGCATTTTTTGCAGCAATAGGAGCCGCTGTGGATAACCCTTCTGATGCACAACAATTCATGTTCCCTGTCACGATTCCATTATTGGTAGCCTATATGGGGCTGTTTATTTTTGTGTTAGATGATCCAAATAGTAATGTCTCTTTTTGGCTTTCTATCATTCCTTTTACCTCCCCAGTAGCAATGATGGGTAGGGTCAGCTTTGGGGTGCCCTGGCACGAATTAGCGCTTTCTATATCACTTTTGGTGGCGGGTTTTTTATCTACCACCTGGCTTGCCGGGAAAATCTATCGAATAGGAATATTGGTGCATGGTTCTAAGGTGAACTATAAAGTGCTGTGGAAATGGTTGAAGCAAAACTAGAGACGACCTACTAATTTGTAAGCATTAATTGTATATTAGTTATAGAATTTTCTTCCTTTCTAGGCAATAATGCGTGGTTTATATTGTTTCTCATTATGAACTTACTTAAGTTCGGGAACACCAAATTTTGCAATGAAGAGAAAATTCCAAGACCTAGCCTCCTTAGATCTTTATCAAAATAGGGAGAAAGTAAAATGGGCCATATTTATTTTTTCCTTTGTCATAGGATTGGGCTCAATATATTATACCAATACTCTGGTAGAGGAGCTTAAGATTCGGGAAAAACGTCAGGTGGATTTGTACGCTGAGGCCTTGGAATATGCCTCTTTAAATTCAGACAACCTAACGTTTGTTTTTCAGGTGATTATCCAAGAGAATAAGTCCATTCCGGTAATTACAGTAAACCCGGGTGGAGAGCCTATCGAGTATAAAAATATTAATTTCCCCCCCAATAGTTCGGAGGAGGAGATAAGGCTTCATTTGTTGGATGAACTGGAATCTATGAAAGCGCTTTATGAGCCCATTAGCCTTTCAGATGATGTTTTTATTTATTACAGGAATTCCGATCTGCTTACTCGATTACAGTATTATCCTTATGTTCAACTTTCAGTAATATTGGTTTTTGGTCTTTTGGCCTACGCCTTTTTTAACCAAAGTAAAGTAGCTGAGCAAAACAGGTTATGGGCCGGCTTGACTAAGGAAACTGCCCACCAACTGGGTACGCCATTAGCTTCCCTGATGGCCTGGATAGATTATCTCAAAAACTCTCCCGTCTATGATGAAAATCAGGAAGTCATTCTGGAAATAGAGAAGGATATCAATAAATTGACTATGGTGACGGAGAGGTTTAGTAACATAGGAAGTACTCCTGTCATTAAACCAGAGAATGTTTACCAAATAGTCGGAGATGCCATTAATTATTTAAGGCCGAGGATTTCAAATAAAGTCAGTATTGAGCTTAATTCTCATGCCGAAAACATCTATGCTCAAATAAACAGGTCATTGTTTGAATGGGTAATCGAAAATGTGTGCAAAAATGCCGTTGATGCAATGAAGGGGCAAGGAGCCATTCGAATCAATATTGTTAAAGAAAGCGAGCAATTCGTGTTTGTTGATATTTCTGATACAGGGAAGGGCTTAGAAAAGAAGATGTTTGCCAAGGTTTTTAATCCTGGGTTTACCACGAGGAAAAGAGGCTGGGGTTTAGGATTGACACTGGCCAAACGAATAATGGAAGGATATCACAATGGGAGAATCTTCGTCAATACTTCCGAGCTTGGAAAGGGTACAACTTTTAGAATTGTATTGCATGGTGTCAAAGAACAGGATGAAATAGATCAATCATTTAAGTAAATTTAATTAATGGAAGTATTGATTTCCAGACGCAGGGAATAGCCTACAGTCCAGAAGATGGTGTTTCATGGGAAAAATTCAGTGGAAATCCTGTCCTCGCCAATCCTGGAATAAATGATTTCAAGGATCCTAAGGTGCGTAAGATGGAGATTGGGGACAAGACAAATTGGATAATGTCACTTGCGGTAAAAGATAAGATTAGCTTTTACTCCTCACCAAACCTTTTGGATTGGACCCATGAAAGTGACTTCAATCCTGATTGGGCCGCTTACGGAGGGGTATGGGAATGCCCAGACCTTTTTTCCTTGCAGACGCCTGATGGGGAACAAAAGTGGGTTTTATTTGTAAGCATTAACCCTGGAGGTCCGAATGGAGGTTCAGCTACCCAGTATTTTATAGGTGATTTCTCGGTCACCTTTGAAAATGAGTTTGGAGAAAGTCTAGTGATTGGAAAAAGGGTGGACGAACTATTCGTTGACCGAACCAAATCATGTCTTACCGACTTTAATGAAGGCTTTGCCTCGATCATGAAAGCACCACTCAATGCGCTTAAGATAAATAAGGTAAGGACATTGTTGGACAGATCCTCTGTTGAAGTTTTTATCAATGACGGTGCCCTGGTAATGACTGCGCTGGTGTTTCCAGAACACAGTTATCCGACGCTATTATTGAATGGCTTTGAAGCAGAAAACAAGCTCTATTCCCTTAAGAAAATATGGTAAAAGAAAAGGCATTACCGAATATTCAGTAATGCCTTTTGCTTGAGTCATTCGTCAGGCCCTAAGAATGGATACTTGTAGTCCGTGGCACTGACAAAGGTTTCTTTAATTGTTCTTGGCGACACCCAGCGAAGTAAATTAATCAAAGAACCTGCTTTATCATTGGTTCCAGAGGCCCTTGACCCACCGAATGGCTGCTGGCCTACTACAGCACCTGTAGGCTTGTCATTGATGTAGAAGTTTCCTGCAGCGTGTCGGAGTTTGGTAGTTGCCATTTCTACGGCATACCTGTCTTTGGAGAAAATGGCTCCTGTGAGGGCATAGGGAGAGCTTTGGTCGACTAGCTCTAGCGCTTCTTCAAAATGATTGGCCTGATAAACATATATGGTCAGGACAGGTCCAAAAATCTCTTCCACCATGGTTCTATACAAGGGATCCTGCACGAGGATTACTGTAGGCTCAATAAAAAAGCCTTTGGTTTTATCGCAGTTTCCTCCTGAAAGTATTGTTACATTGGGAGCAGTTTTCGCTGCTTCTATATAGCCACTTATTTTATCAAAGGCTTTTTCATCGATTACCGCATTGATGAAATTACCAAAGTCTTCTGTTCCCCCCATTTTCATAGAGGCCAAGTCTGCTAATAAATATTCTTTTACCGACTCCCAAAGATTAGATGGGATATAAGCCCTGGAGGCTGCACTGCATTTTTGTCCTTGAAACTCAAAAGCCCCACGGCTTAATGCTGTGGCCAGTGCTTTTGGATCAGCAGATTTATGCGCAATTACAAAGTCCTTACCACCTGTCTCTCCGACTATTCTAGGATAGGTTTTGTACTTGGAGATATTATTACCAATAAGTTTCCATAGGGATTGGAACACTCCGGTAGACCCAGTGAAATGGAGTCCTGCAAAATCAGGATGTGAAAAAACCACATCACCAGCATCAGGTCCGTCCACGTAGATCAAGTTGATCACTCCATCAGGCAAGCCTGCTTCCTTAAAAACCTCCATCAATACGCTAGCCGAATAAATTTGGGTTTCTGCAGGTTTCCAAACCACAGTATTGCCCATCATAGCCGGGGCTGTGGGTAAGTTTCCTGCTATCGCCGTAAAGTTGAAAGGTGTAATGGCAAAAACAAAACCTTCCAATGGTCTTTGCTCCAATCTGTTCCATATGCCCTCCCCGCTTATTGGAGGTTGCTGGGCATAGATCTCTGTCATGAATTTGACATTAAACCTTAAGAAATCTATCAATTCACATGCAGCATCTATTTCTGCCTGATAAGCGTTCTTCGATTGCCCAAGCATTGTTGCTGCATTGATTTTGTCACGATAGGGACCTGCCAAAAGATCCGCGATTTTTAAAAAGATAGCCGCTCTTTGTTCCCATTGCATGTTTTCCCAGGCTGGCTTGGCTCCTAGCGCTGCATTTATAGCTTGCGTAACATGCCCTTTGTCTCCCGAATGAAATTGTCCCAATAAGTGCTGTCTGTTATGGGGTGGGTAGATAGGGGAGGTTTTTCCAGTCTTTACTTCTTCACTCCCGATATACATCGGAATATCTACGACCTGACCACTGGCTGCTTTTAGGGCAGCCTGTAAAGAACCTCTCTCTTTGGATCCCGGAGCATAATTTCTTACCGGTTCGTTGCTTGGTTCTGGTACATTAAAAAAGCCTTTAAGCATAATAGTTTCGTGTTTTAACCCGGATTGTGCTATAGGATTCTTAGTGATTTCATCACGTAATAGAATAGCTATTGCATATTTCGGGTTTGATTAACAATCTGGTTATAGATCAAATATACAAATTAACAATGGCTTACCAGAATCGAAGGGTTTACAGAATTTTTATAAGCTCGGAAAGGTGGTGTATCGTAAAAGTTGGTTTTACTGTGTTCTCAGTATTCAAAGGATTGTAAAAAACCTGGTCGATTTTAGCATTTTGAGCACCCTGTATGTCTGAAAGTGGGTTGTCTCCAATCATCAGGCAATGGTTTGCCTCAGTTTTTATTTTAAGAAGGGCATGATCGAATATTCTTTTGTCGGGTTTTCTAAATCCTGAATTTTCAGACGTTACTATCAAGTCAAAATAAGGATCCAGTTTTGAAGATTTGAGTTTGTTGTACTGGCTCAGGTTAAATCCATTGGTAATAATATGTAATCGATACTTGGTTTTCAGATAGTCTAGTGTTTCGAAAGCATGATCCATTACCTTGGGTTTGGAGGAGGTTCTTAAAATAAACTCCTCCTCAAGATTCTCAGGTATTTCGGATACTGGAAGTTCCGCTCTACTAAAAACCTTTTTGAAACGAATGGCCCTGAGTTCATCTTTGTCTATCACTCCCTTGTTAAATTGCTCCCAAAGCATATAATTGGTTGCTTGAAAGGCTTCAAAAAACGATTCGAAATCTGGATTACCTAAACTCCCTAAGTCATAATCGGTAAATAATTCTGACAATGAATCCCTGACATTGCTGTCATAATCCCATAGAGTATGGTCAAGATCAAAAAGTAGGTGGGTGTATTTTTTCACTTTTTATTATTTTCTATAAGGATTGTTCTCAAATTTATTGATCGCTAGCTCTCTGTTGGAATACAATATCTCATAAACCTCCTGATCACGGATAAGGTTTTGATCCTTTTTAATAAATTTTAAAATTTGATTTAGAATTTCATGCGCCTCATCCAAGACATAGTAAAAGGTCCATTGGTCTTTTTTTTTGCTACCAATTAACCCTGCATTTTTTAAATAAGTTACATGGCGACTTGTTTTCGTCTGGGTGAATTCTAAAATATGTTCAAGGTCAGATATACACAATTCCTTGTTTTGCATGAGCAGATGTAGAATACGGACCCTTGACTCCTCGGAAAGGGCTTTGAAGACACGCATTCCGTAGTTTAAACTTATGTTTTTTAACCGCATTTAATTAACTTTAACAAATAAATCGATTTGAAGTTAATGAATTCAAAAGTAATTCACTTAATATCGTGTGATCAATGACCTTATTTAAAAATGTCAGAATTTTCTTGTTAAAATTTCAAGGGAATTGCCCCATGTAAAATTGTAAAAGTGAGACAAAGGCTAATCGTATTAATTGTTGTTTGTATAGGTTTTTTTGGAAATTCTAATGATGTTTTTTCACAAGAAACCCCTGAAAGAAAGGTCGTTCAGTTTTCAGGAGTAATCCTGAATGCCGATAGCACCACTGCTATTCCTGGTGTAAATATTTATGTGCCAAGAAAAGGCAGGGGAACCAGTAGTAACCGTTTTGGTTATTTCTCTATGCCTGTCGTCGCAGGCGATAGCATTGTGTTTTCCTATATAGGTTTGAAAAGACAAAGTATTAAGATACCCAAGGACATTGAAAAGGATGAAGTGAGCTATATTCTCACCATGGTTCAGGATGAAATAGCGCTCCAGGAGGTACAAGTAATGCCCTACCCTACAGAAGAAGAATTTAAAAATGCGATATTGGCAGTGAATATAGATGCTGCTCCGCCTTTAAATAGAGGGAACTTAAGTCCTCAATTACTATTGCGTTGGGCAGCAAATATGCCAGCGTCAGGGAATGAAAATTTCAGGCAATTTACCAACCAACAAACGCAACAGACAATGGATCGTTACGGCCCAAGACCTATGCCATTGCTAAACCCATTTGCTTGGGCTCAGTTTATCAAATCCATAAAAAATGGAGACTTGAAGAACAAGGACTAATTGTTGAGGTTTAAAACTTTTATCTTCCGTTTATCCCAATTTTGATCATTTAACACTGTAAATCAGCTCTTTAGGGGCGCATAAAGTTATATTTACAGGCGAAATTTTAAACACATAAACAAAATGAAAAAATTGATTCTTCTGGGATGTATATTTTTATCGCATTTCAGTTTTGCTCAGGAAAATACCTCTCGAGAAATAGAACGTCCGAAATTAGTGGTCGGAATAGTAGTGGATCAAATGCGTCAGGAATATTTTTACAGGTTCCATGACAGGTACACTGAAGGTGGGCTAAAACGTCTGATGCATGATGGTTTCATGATGCAAAATGGTCATTACAATTACATTCCTACTTACACCGGACCTGGTCATGCTTCAGTTTATACTGGAGCTACACCTGCAACCCATGGTATCATAGGCAACAACTGGTACATTCGGGCGACTGATAGTGATATTTATTGTGCGGAAGACAGTATGGTTACAGCAGTAGGTGGAAGTGAAGGAAATGGGAAAATATCCCCAAAAAATTTATTGAGCAGCACCATTACCGATGAATTAAGATTTGCGACCGGAAAACGTTCAAAAGTGGTAGGTCTTGCTATAAAAGACAGGGGTGCTGCGCTACCTGCCGGTCACTTGGGTGATGCCTATTGGTATGACAGCAATACAGGGGATTTTATGACTTCTAGTTATTACCATGAAGAATTACCCTCTTGGGTAAAAAAATTCAACAATAGGAAACTGGTTTCAAAATACCTTGATCAAACTTGGGAGACACTTTTCCCATTGGACACTTACGTGCAGGGTGCACCTGATGACAACGACTTTGAATCCCCATTTAACGGTAGAGAAACGCCTACTTTTCCTTATGATTTGAAAGCATTACAAAAGGACAACGGTGGTTTGGGTTTGATCAGTTCTACACCTTTTGGAAATACCCTCACCCTTGAAATGGCTTTAGCAGCCATAGAAGGAGAACAGCTTGGCAAAAGAGGAGAAACTGATTTTCTAGCAGTAAGCTTTTCTTCACCAGATTATATAGGACATAGATTTGGCCCTCAATCCATAGAGGTTGAAGACAATTACCTTAGATTAGACAGGGACCTAGCCAGATTTTTTGACTACTTGGACAAAGAAATAGGCAAAGGAGAATACCTTGTGTTTCTTACAGCCGACCATGGTGTCGCTGATGTAGTTAACTACATGAAAAGCGAACGAATGGTGACGTCAGGAAGCCTGAACACGAAAACGATGATGGCTGAATTGAATGATTTTGTCAATCAAAAATATGGTGCGGGTGATTGGATATCAAGTTTCTCAAATCAGCAAATATTCTTAAACAGAGAATTGGTTAACGAAAAAGACTTGTCACTTGTAGAGATGCAAAGAGCAGTAGCCGATTTTATTTTGAGATTTGATGGAATTAAAGAAACGTATATTGCAGATGACTTAAGAAGGTATGAGTATACCACTGGATTTAAGCATTTGTTGCAAATGGGATACAATCACAAATCTTCAGGCGATGTGATGGTAATCATGGAGCCTGCATGGCTTGCCAATGCGAGCAAAGGCACCACTCACGGCACTGGCTATACCTATGATACTAACGTTCCCATCGTATTTTACGGTTGGGGTGTAAAACCGGGTAGCAGCAGCAGGTATGCTACCATTACGGATATAGCACCTACTTTATCTATGATGTTGAAAACGAGGCTTCCAAGTGGAGCTACAGGTCAACCGATCGGAGAAATCGTGGATGCAAAATAAATTTTAAACAAACACATGTTATATGAAAAATGCCTGACTGGAAAGTCAGGCATTTTCTGTTGGTGTGCCGTGCATGGTAATTAACTAGGTGATGAAAGTTCACTATGGGGGTTTGTGATCGCCAACCATTAGCTGAAGACAAGGGTGTCCACTGCGAAGTGGAATCTGAAGGAAGTTGGAAGCAAAACGCTGCCCTGAGGAATACGAATCATATTAGGCATAACCATTGGGATGAGGCTCCAACACATGTTAAAGTCCAAAGATTACAAAGGCAATGGGCTGTAAATACGGTAACCCGGGCAAATCTTCCCTTAAGAGAATAAGCCCAAAAGTGAGCAGTGCCAGCATAGCCAGTCCGCTTAACCTATCGAGCAGTGTAGCCAAAATTAGGGGCTTGGTTCGTCCTACTCCCTGCTCATGAAGCAAAAATACCTTGTAGGCGTCTCCTCCCACACTCCCTGGTAAAAACAAGTTGTAAAACATGCCTATATAATAAAACATTAGATTGTATCTTTCTTTTTGGGTTTATTCACATGGTTATCTAAATAATAAAAATGTTAAAATCCGACAAAATAGGTAAGGAATTGAAGTATATATTTATTTTTTTATCGATATTATACCAAAGCTGTGGTTCTGATAGGATTCGTTATCCACAATTCGAAGGAGGTCATCTTGACTTGTCCTACCAAGAAAGTAAATACCTCCTGCTACTTACTCCTTCCTAATGGAAATTTTGATGCTGACACCCTTGCAAGCCTTCTTGAGACGTGTCACCAGGCCGATGAGCTGGCTTCAGAGCTCTCAGGGAGAGAACCGGACCTTTCTCCTATAGGAACCGAAAAACTACCGCTGGCTATAGTACCTTCTACTTGTGGACCGGGCTGCGGGAGACTAGGCAGAAAGGGCATAGAGATAACTGAAAAGAAATTCCTACATATATATGAACAGTTTGTAAAGCATGGAAAATAGGATCATTTGTTTTTTTATGAGCTGGGAAGAAACTTTTGGTTTTATGAGCCATCCGCTGTTAAGGTGAGAGAAATCGATGGTATTCGTACAGGATTTGCTGTTTTCTTTCGTGATATGATTTTAAACGAACTGAACCTCAACGTCGCTCCAATAAACGGTGAACCTTACTTAGCATACATGGAAGATAAAAAAGACCTATGGAAGACCATCAGGGAAGAGTGAGTTCATACCACTACCACAGATGAAATTGAAAACCTCAGGAAAAAATATTTTCCAAATCCTTCCTTGTTCTGGTCCATGCTTTGGTGGGAAAGGTACCAAATGCATGGTAAAGAAAGTATTCAAAAAGCTTTACAGGAACTACAACAACTCCCACCAACAAATGAGGAAGGGTGGTTAAAATTCTTTACTGAACGCAGCAGATAAATAATGGGCAATTATCAGATAAGATTTGGTTTATTATTGCAGCATTATTTGGTTGGTTTATTTCCATTGCTATTTTTCATTAAAACAATTGGAGTAAAGCCATTCATTGACAGTTGGTTAACCTAAATGAAAGTTTTCAATGAAAAATTAGCTTGCTCACTCAACCTAAAATTACCGTATATTCTTAAAAATGATAATTTTTAATTTTTCGATGATAGTTTTTAATAAAATAGTTGCAACTATAAGTTTTTTTTCAATTTGACTTCCACAAAATCAATGTTTTACTTAAACGCAATAAGGTCATGAATAGATGGATTAAAAATTCAAAAAAAGGAATGGCAGTTCTGGGGGCGGTAGCCTTTATGCTGGTGGCCGGCTGGCAGTTTGGTGTTAGTGGGACTGAAGCGGTTTTTTCGGAGACGGAGGTGGCTTTGGAAAATGCACAGGATTTAGCTGTATTTAGTGTTTCGAAAGAACTCAAAGGGGAACCAATCGTGGATATTCCTATATTTTCAACTGGAAATGTTTACTTGATGGTATTGGATACTTTTTTAATTGTCCAAACGAAAGAGGAAAAGTTTTTCAAGATTTACAGTACCCAAACTTATCAACTTCTTGGTGAATTTGGTATGGAGGGGGATGGGCCTTCTGAATTTAGATTTCCATATTTGTCGAAAGAAATCTGGAATTCGGGAAAAAGTCTTACACTTAATCAGATTTATGATTACCGATTGAATGGTCATTACACTGTTTCTATTCCTAATGTTTTAAAGGGGGGAGCTTTTGAAAGAAATCCTATCCGCGAAATTAATAGTCATATAAGTCGTTTTCATTTTAAAAACGATAATTATCTGTGGTGTACTACTGATGATGCAGGTCGATTTTTTCATTACGATTACCATACAGGTCGTTCAACGATTATTCCTTATATTCCCAAAACAGAATTCCAAATAGTAGATAAAGATGATTTAAGTCTCGTTTACCGGTCTGCAGTAATGGCCAACGAACAAAGAAATTTAATTGCTGCGGCACCTTATCTATTGGGTCAAATTGATTTTTTTGACATGAAGGGTAATTACCTTAGAACTACTCACTTTGAGAAATCTGATGAGTTGAAGGATGCTTTGTTAACCAGAAAAACGAACCCCAATCTTTTTGATACAAAAGTTTTTATCTCAGATCTGGATGCAACTCATGACTTGATTTATGGACTTTCTAGGAATAATTTTGGCAAAAACATTAACAACCCACAAGTGCGGTCGCCACATAAAATTCTGGTCTTTGACTGGGAAGGAGACCCTGTAAAAGAATTTATCCTGGGTGATGGCCGTTATGTTTTTTCTATTGCGGTCGATGAAAAAAATAAGCGGATATTTGCCTACTGTCCAGAGGAAGAGGAAAATCATCTTGTTGTGTATAATTACCCGTAAACCGGGATTTGAAGACATTGATAGGTTACATTTTGCTGCTAAATTGGATCTGACGAATACCATTTCTTTGAATTTAACTAGCATTAAATCAATGTTTTAAATAAGTTTAGAACATGTATAGCAATTTGGTGTCAGTAGTTCTCAAGTAGAGTTTTCTGAAAAGAAAGTGGCCTTGGAGAGTGCGATTGCGGGTAGTGGAAATGATTGCCCTATAAAAGTAAATAATCCGGACTGGAATTATGATCCAATTTGCGAATGTATTTTATGGTATAATGATTGTTATTGTGGTCCTGGATATTGTTAGTGCAAATTATCAAAGAGCTATTTTATCTCTGGTATTTATAAATTAAAATGAGAATCTTATTTATACTTTGCCTTTTTATCGTTTTTTCCTGCGGGAGAAAAGAAGATGAGAAATCAAATTCTTTCCTGTATCCTATTGACCCCAATAGGCATTTCTTATTCGAATGGCCCAAGGGGACCTCAATAGTGGAGGTTATATACCTTGAGAGCGTGGATTCCTCTCTAATATCCCATGTTGAGAAAATTTGGATTTCCCATAAAGAATTCAACGAAATTTATGTTTTAGATAAAAAATTAAAAAAAATATTTATTTTTAATGCAAACGGAGAAACATTATCGATTTTTGATAAAAATGGCTCTGGGCCTGGAGAATATCTAGAAATAAGGGATGCTTTCCTGGATTTTCAAAATAAAGAAATCCTTATTTTAGATAACAAAAGCATAAAAAAATATAATCTATTTACTTTTGAATACCTAGGAAGCAAGGATTTAAATGGAATACCAGGAGATAATAACTTCACTAGATTTATTAAAATACTTGATGTGTATTATTTATGGACAAACATACCTCCTTTTCAAAGACCAGAATTAAATTTCTTACTAAATGATCAAAGACATCATTTAGTAAGGTTAGAGAACAATACAATTGATTTTTTTATACCTTATGCATATGGCGTATTGAATGAAATTAGATTTTATCCATCTGTAAGTGGAGAAGATTATTATATTTCTCCCCTGACAGGGAAATATGACATTAATAAAATAAGTAAAAAGGGTGTTTCCAGAGAGTATGAGTTCCCCATTATTTCAAAAGAAATCCCAGAAAACTTATTAATGGAAATGTTTTATTTAGAAGATCAGTTCCTCGTGTCAGATTATTTTAAAATTTTAACAAATTTTAGAGAAACCAATAATCTACTCTATTTTAATTTTATTGGCCCTAAAGCTAAAGTTTATCACGCATTATTTGATAAAAAGGCGAAAGAATTTTTAACTATTGGTAAGTCTGAAGAATTTGTTCCCCAAATTATCTTTGCAGATGCTGATCATTTTTATTCATTGATATCGCCTGATGTTTTACTGTTTTTAATTAAAAGCAAGAGAATAACAATTGAGAATAATACCTTGTTAAAGGAAATCGATTTAAAAGGGTTTAAAACTGATGATAATCCGATAATAATTAAGTTTAGTGTTGATTGATGTATGTGCAATAGAGGAAACCCCCATGCTAGGAGTATATTGCATCTACTCCTTCTTATTAATAGGAATTGAAGATATTGTCCGTCCTTATCGTTATTGAAGCCCGACAAGCTTATTTTGTGTCGTAATATAGAACTATTTAAAAAAAACAAATCTATAGCGTCAATTCTTTCACAAAACGCAGGTCTAAAGGACCTGAACAATAATAACCGTGAGTGGCAACTCACGGAAAAGCTGTTACCTACCTTTGCCACAAACCCGGATGGGGTTGAACGAGTAGCTGAAAAGAGTTTTTCTTTGTGCCCTCTGACTCAGAAATAGCTCAAAGTTAGGGGGTAGCATGTTGTTATAAAATCATTGCTTTACCTCATGTTTTTAATCTCTATTGGGTTTAATTCCCCGAGGCTTGCCTCGAAAAATGAAAATATTTTCCGCTAAATGCCTCGTGGGCTTGCCCCGAGGTTGTTTACCAATAATAGCAACGCTACATTAAACTAGAGCCAATATTTATAGTAAAAAATTTTTTTTTATGTAACAAAAGTGTAAATTGGAATATAATTTAACTAACAATAATTGATTAAACCGCTTTAGTTAAGAAACAAGTTCTCTATATAAGGTTATGCTTTTAAATGTAGAAATTGAAATAGCTGTATTAAGTGGTCAAATGTAAAAACCTAGGTTAGGGTTATTTCGAAAGGTAGATTCTATGTATTGTATTTCGCTAAATAAAATGAGTTGTAGGTTATAATCATTTTAAAATCTAAATGTCAAGTTCGATTAATTTGTAAAATATAAATAAATGATAACTCTTAAAATAAAATCTATGATGATGAAATAAAAAAGTTAAAAAAGGAACGAATTTTTTAAAAAAAAGCTAGTTTTCGCAGGGTTCCAAATAGCCCACATTAAACTATTTACAATAACTAATCAATACAAAATTTATGAAACTTAAATTGTTACTACATAGTTGGCCATCCTCAAAATTTGGTCTGTATGGATTTATTCTATCTTTTTTCATTTGTTCCTCACTATTGGCAAAAGATAAAGATAACAACCTCCTTAAAAACAATAAAAAGGATATTAATCTAACAGAAATGACATGGGTCAATGATTCCCAGGACCCTATACAGCCGAGCATCACAGGCAAGGTCGTTGACGAAGAAGGGGTTCCCCTTCTTGGAGCCACTGTCCTTGAGAAAGGCACGGATAATGGCACCGTTACCGATTTTGATGGGAACTATACGTTAAACGTAAGCAAGACGGGGAGTGTACTTATCATTTCCTACGTTGGATATCTTCCCAAGGAAGTATCGGCAGGCACTTCTTCCGTAATTAACGTTCAAATGGAACTGGATGCGGATGGCCAGCAATTAGACCAAGTCGTAGTTGTAGGGTATGGTACCAAGCAAAAATCAGAGCTTACTAGTGCCATTGTCCAGGTAAATGGAGATGCTGTTACTAAAACACCTACTCTTAACATGGCTAATTCATTACAAGGCCAATTAGCAGGACTTAATATAGTGCAAACAGCTAGTTCTCCTGGTTTTAGTAATCCTACTATTAATGTTAGGGGTGCAAATACTTTTAGAAACAACGCAGCATTAATAGTAATTGATGGAGTGGCAAGTGCAGATTTTGAAGGGCTGAACAGACTTAATCCAAATGAGATTGCTTCTATTTCAGTGTTAAAAGATGCATCAGCTGCTATATATGGTATTCGAGCATCTGGAGGTGTTGTTTTAGTAACAACTAAAAGAGGGAAAATTGGCGAAACTAAAGTGAATATTACTACTTCAAATGCTTTTCAATCTCCAACGAGATTGGCTAATATGGCAAATGCAGCTTCCCTTATGGGGGCTTTAAATGCACAGAACGTGTTAGATGGAGTTTCAGAAACTTATACAGCGGATGAAATTGCTGAATATACTTCTGGAAGAAAAACAAGTACCAAATGGATGGAATCCTATTTAGATACACCTATTCCTCAAGGAAGATATGATCTTACAATTTCTGGCGGAAAAGAAAAAGTTAGATATTTCATTAGCGGAAGTATAGCAGATCAAAACACGGCTCTTGTAAATGATAAAAATAATAAATTTAGACTTGATCAAGCTAATTTAAGAACTAATTTAGATGTTACATTATTTGAAGGATTGGATATGGGCTTAGATTTATCCTATCGATCTAAGTATACTAGGACAAGCACTCTTGGTGCAGATGCCGGACTTCCCGGCGCGACGCGTATGAACCCTACATTCAAAGCTTTTATTGATGGTGATGTAAATTTACCTACAAATGGAGATAGTTTCTTGTCTCCAGTTGGAGTAGTATTAAGCCCTGGTTTTCGAGAGTGGGATACTAAGGTGTATAGTGTTAAGGTTAATTTTAAATACCTTATTCCTAATGCCGGTGGATTGTACATAAGCACGTTTGGTTCAAAGATACACACTCCTAATTTTAGAAAGGAGTTTATTACTACGTATGACTATTATTTAAGAGATCCAATAACAGATGAGGTTCAAAAAGTTAATTCTATATTAGCAGGGAATTGGAATTATGGAGTTAATGATTATTTTGATCAAAATACAAGGAATACATTTAATGCTCGAATTGGTTTTGATCATTTGTTTAACGATGTACATGCGGTTACGGCTTTTGCTGCTTATGAGGATATGACTTTAGAAAGTAACAATTTCTTTGCAGGAAGAACAGAATATAATACTGATGCAATTCCAGAAATTTTTGCTGGAGTAGAAGATACTGATTTTTTTAGAAATAATGGTTCATCTTTCGAATCTGCATATCAAACATTTTTCGGTAGAGCTTCTTATGATTATAAGGAAAAATATTTGTTCACTTTTAATTTCAGAGCAGATGGATCAGCAGTTTTTGCTCCGGAAAATAGATGGGGATATTTTCCTGGTTTAAGTGCAGGTTGGGTAATTAGTCAAGAAGAATTTATGTCTGAAAGAATTTTTTCTAATTTAAAGCTAAGAGCTTCTTGGGGGCAATTAGGGAATGATAGAGTAAATCCGTTTCAGTTTTTAAGTGCTTATGGTTTTACCGGTGGTGCTGTTATTGATAATGCAAATACACAAGGATTAGTAGAACTTGGGACTGCTAATCCGAAAATCACATGGGAAGTATCTACTTCGTCGAATATAGGTGTAGAAATGAGTTTTTTAAAAAATAGATTATCTGTTGAGTTTGATTATTTTAAAGTGCTTACAGAGAATATTTTAGCTAAAAAGAATTTTTCAGTTCCCGATTATACGGGTATAGTATTACCAGATCAAAACATTGGGACAATGGAGAATCAAGGTTTTGAATTACAGTTAGCATATAAAAATAGAGGAAACAAGTTTCGTTATGGCATAGGTGGAAATGTATCTACAAATAATAATGAAATTACATTTTTTGATGAGGTACCAAATACTGATCCAGAAGTGGCAGCCTATCAACAACTTACCGGAAATCCATTTGGATCGCCTTTATATTTGCACGCTGTAGGTATATATAAAACCGATGATGAAGCACAACAAGGCGAAACTTATTCGGCAGCAAGAGCAGGCTTTTTGAAATATGAAGATAAGAATGGAGATGGCATAATAAATGCAAATGACATGTATAGAAAGAGGTTAAATCCAGAAGTACAATATGGTTTGCAATTTACCGCTGATTATGCTGGTTTTGATTTAGCTATGTATTTTAATGGTAGTCATGGAGCTTTTTGGCAATTTGGTAATAACTTTTTTCTAACACAAGGGAACAATTTACAATATGCTGCTGAAAATAGTTTCACTTTAGCGAATCCAAATGCAGAATTACCTAAGAGTGGTCAAAATGGCATTGGTTTAGCTTCTGATTTCAATTTACAAACTAAATCTTGGTTCAGACTTAAAACTTTGAACTTGGGATATACTATTACGAACAATAAAATATTGTCTAAAGCACATATTTCTAGATTAAGATTTTATACTTCAGCGGATAATTTCTTGATGATATATAATAATATGGACAAATACGGTGCTGTCGATCCAGAATTGAATTCAACGCTTGGTGGTTATCCAATGATGAGTACATATAATTTTGGTGTAGATATAACACTTTAAATAAAAATATTATGAATAAAACAAAAAATAAATTTTCTTTAATACTTGTGGTATTAATTACAGTATTTATGAGCCTAATAAATACGTCTTGTGAGAAGGATGAACTTTTGGACATTTCAGCTAGGGATAGATTTTCAGAAGATGCGGTGTTTAACGATGAAACCTTGTTACAAGCGGTGGTATATGATTCATATACAGATTTGAGACTAATGTTAAATCCAACTCTTGGGGGGTACGATGCATTATCTGATATTTTATTATGGAATAGAAATATCCCAATTTGGACTGATAAACCGTCTGCTTTAGGATTTGGTTTCCCTGATTATGTTCAAGGGGATATATCACCTGACAATGTTATTAATCTTGCTGATTGGGGTTTATATTATATTGCCATAGCTAAAACCAATTCTTTTTTTGAAAAAACTGTGAATTCAACTATAGACCCTCCCGCATTAGAAAATTTTACTGGAGAAATGCGGTTTATTAGAGCTTACTTATATTTTGATTTACTTCGTTTCTATGGAGGCGTACCTTTAATTACAACTTCTTTTGATTCTAATGATGAAGAGAGTTTACAAATAGGCAGGAATACTTACGACGAGGTAGCAAATTTTGTAGTTTCTGAAAGTAATTTGGCTATTGAAGAGTTAGCATCTGCACCAGAAGAAGTTATGGGCAAAATAAGTGCTACTGCGGCAAAAGCTTTAAAAGCAAGAATGCTTCTTTATATGGCAAGTCCATTAAATAACCCCGGTAATGATTTAGCTAAATGGACTGCAGCAGAAACAGCGACTACGGCTGTGTTGAATTCTGGTAAATCGCTGGCTGCGGATTACACAGAAATTCCTTTTAAAACAAATTATCAATCAGGTGAAGTTATTTTTTCAAGAACATTTAATGCCACTTCAAGACCACTTTTTACTGAATTGAATTTCATACAGTTTCCACAATTTGGTGGCTATGGAACAGGACACGTAATGCCTACTCAAAAATTTGTAGATATGTTCCAGATGAATGATGGTAAAAGAATAACTGATGCTGGTTCTGGCTATGATGCTCAAAAGTTTTGGGAGAATAGAGACCCCAGGTTTTATACTTCTATTATGTATCCTGGTTCAGGACCGTATAATTTTATGTATGATGATGGTTCTGTCCAATTTAGACGTCAACAAAATTATGAAAGTATAACAGACCCTGAAGGAGTAAACTGGAATACGGAGCCTTATTTAAATCCAAATTATCCAGATAGGAATACTGGAGTTACAACTTTTGGGGGTTCAATGGCTTGGAATTTTGGAGCAGATGGTTTTACATATTTTGACCATGTATATTCATGGCCTGGGAAACTAGGGATTACAAGATATAATGCTTTAAAGTATTTGAACTTTGACGCGATAAGATTTACCCAAACAAATGACCCTCAACAAATACAGTTGTTTTTTAGAATAACGGAGTTTTATTTGAATATGGCAGAAATTAAAATAGCATTAGGTAAAGAGGGTGAAGCTAAAAATTTACTGGATGAAGTAAGAGACAGAGCTAACATGCCTGCACTTACAAGTTCTGGTGCTGAATTAGTTGAAGATTATAGAAATGAAAGAGCAATTGAATTGCATATGGAAGACCATAGATTTTTTGATATTCTTAGATGGAAAATAGGTCCTGAAACTATTGGTCAGCCAACTGAAGGTATTGTAGAGTCTTTAATGGATTGGAGTGTGCTTACGCATCAATTAGATGAGCCGGGAGGGGCATTTGGCACATTATCTTTTACATTTGGACCAATTGCAAACCAGTTCCCAAGAAAATGGGATGATAAATTCTATCTTTTACCAATTCCTGCTTCAGAGATAGAAAAAAGTGGTGGGAAAATCACACAAAACCCAGGATACTCTCAATAATGAAATATTCTCCTATAAGGTTTCCGAACCTTGTAGGTATTCATTTTGAAGGATAAATGGTTTTGTTTGTGGGTCGAAGCGGGATACCCTGCATTGGGATCGGATCGATGCAGATTTTGGCGGTGGGGGACAATATGTGGGAATGACACTAAGAATTGCAAAAAGCTTGTTGGAAAATGGGTTCAATGCCCAAGGCTTTGAGATATTGAAACAGTTTTCGAAATACACGGATCATTTTCCCTATTTCACGCACAATCCATGGTCTGACAAGTTCTTTCAAGATCAGTCTTCCATGGCACTCCAGATTTCAGCGGGAGCGGGTATCGAAGCGATTATTTCAGGAATTTTTGGTCTAGAACCACAAATTGATGGGAGTTTGGTAATCGACCCGTCTTATAATCAAGAGCTCGGTAGTGCCGAGCTTCAAGGGTTTAAATTTAGGGATGCCAGTTATGACGTGGTTCTAAAATCTGATTCCTATATATTGAAAAGAAATGGAAAATTTATTTTTGAGAAAAAATATGGTGAAAAGGTTCGTATTGAAAATGCAAATAGGTAGCGATTGGGCAGTAGAGATTAATGAACATAGATAAAATTATATAGGCTCTAGTTTAATTAAATAGTTGCAACGATCAACTGCTTTTTGATTTGCCTTCAGTAGCATTTCAATATTCTGAAATTTTGCCTAAGAAGTAGTCTTGCAACGGTTTAATTGTACCCAAACGGGTATAAATTTTGGATAATAATGAAATTCATACCCGATGGGGTATATTATTACTCAATATGTCTATATTTGTACCCGGACGGGTAAATACCATACGAATGAATACAAGAGATCAATCTATTGCACTACCCTTAAGCAGGTTTGTAAAAGAGAAAAGAAAGGGCCTGGGGCTTACCCAGAAAGAGTTGGGAGATAAAGCTGGCGTAGGTTTACGTTTTGTACGTGAATTAGAACGTGATAAACCTACTCTTCAAAAGGATAAAGTCAATCAGGTATTGGTGTTGTTTGGTTTTGAACTCGGGCCAGTGCCAATAAACCGAAATAAACTGATCCATGAGAAAGGCTAAAGTTTTTATGTATAAAAATTGGGCTGGAATCCTTAAAGAGGATGAGGAAGGATATCATTTTCAATACAGGAATGATTATCTGATAAAAGACAATGCAGAGCCTGTAAGTTTGACACTTCCGCTGCAGGAAAAACCTTTTAAGGATAAAGTGCTTTTCCCATTTTTTGACGGTCTGATACCGGAAGGGTGGTTATTGGATATCGCTGAAAAAAACTGGAAACTAAATGCGCGTGATCGAATGGGTTTGTTACTTAAAACATGTCACGACTGCATAGGTGCAGTGAGCATTCAATCCATAGAAGAGGAGAAAGAAAATGAGTAAGAAAAGCTGTCTATACTGTTACCGGGAACTGGATGGAGGCGAAATAGATTTTCACTCAAAATGCAGCAAGAAAATATTCGGTAAGCCTCTTCCTCCCCTGTTAGAGTATACAAATGATCAGATGCTGGAACTGGCTGAAAAGATCATACAGAGCCAATCTACTGTTCCCGGAGTTCAGGCAAAACTCTCCTTAGGGCTACAAACCATTAATGAAAAAGATAAGCCTCAAAAACTGACTATTATGGGTGTTTGGGGCGGATACATTTTGAAACCACCAAGTGAACATTATACAAGTTTGCCTGAGCTGGAAGACCTCACGATGCATCTGGCAACCATAGCAGGAATTAGAACTGTCCCGCATTCTCTGATACGGTTAAAGTCAGGTGAGCTTTCTTACATTACCAAACGAATAGATAGAAAAGGAAAACAAAAATTCCACATGGAAGACATGTGCCAATTGACCGATCGGTTAACAGAATCAAAATATCGTGGTTCCTATGAACAGATTGGAAAAGCATTGGTTCAATTTTCGAGCAATCCCGGATTTGATATAATCAACTTCTTTGAGCAAGTGGTATTTAGCTTCCTTACCGGTAACAACGACATGCACTTGAAAAACTTCTCCCTGTTTAAGGACCCGGAAAAGGGATACAACCTGAGCCCTGCTTACGACATGATAGCTGCACAATTGGTGGTTAAAGGAGATAGCGAAGAATTAGCACTTACACTAAATGGTAGGAAAAAGAAAATAACTCGCAAGGATTTTGAGGCAGCTATGGCAAGGTTTGAAATTGATCAAAAAGCCTTCGATAACATCTTCGAACGTTTCAAAAAAGCGATACCTAAATGGCATGCGTTTGTTAAAAAAAGCTTTCTTCCTGATGAAATGAAAGATGCCTATCAGGTAATGATTGGGAAAAAAGCCAAACAGATAAGATTATAATCGAATTGGTTAAGATTATTCGAATAGCTTGTTAAGCCCCCTGCTAGGAGTAGATTGCACCTACTCTTTTCTATTAAAGGGATTGGCTGTTCCCTGGTGAAAACCCGTACCTGTTGTTATTGAAGCCCTGAAGGCTTCTTTGGATTAGTAATAATTGACCATTTGAAAGGACTAACTTAATAACATTAATTAACTTACCAATCTTAGGTATGTAGGATTTCAATAATAACCCTGAGGCTAACTAACTCAAGGAACATCTGTGATCTACCTTTACTACAAGCCCGGATGGAGTTGAATTGTAGCGGGAAGTTAGTTCGCTTTTTGGATTCTCTTTCCAAAAAGGGTTCGAAGTGACGATTTAGTTTGTTGTAATTAAACCATTGCTTGAACTTTAATTTTTAAAGAAATAGTTGCAACTATCAGTTTTTTTTTCAATTTAATTTCCACAAAATCAATGTTTTACTTAAACGCATAAAATAATGAAGAGATGGATTAAAAATTAAAAAAAAAGGAATGGCAGTCTTAGGGGCTGTAGCCTTTATGCTTGTGGCCGGCTGGCAGTTTGGTGTTAGTGGGACTGAAGCGGTATTTTCGGAGACGGAAGTGGCTTTGGAGAATGCTATTTCTGGGAGTGGAGGCTATGGTGGAGTTTGTTGTCAACAAACTAATAGAATGTGTCCCCATCCTATCGGGTTAGATTTTGCTGATTCGAAATGGAAAAGTGGTCAAACTTACTGCGATTAATTTTATGATATTGAAAAGGAATTGTGGGGGTAAAACCCACGATTCCTTTTTTTTAATCTTTTTCAAATTTTAAAAAAACATGAACAATAAGTTATTTCTTATAATTAGATTATTTGCTTTATGCATTTCTTGTTCACCCTCGTCTGAGGAAAACGAAAATGAAGAAATAGTGATTTTTGATGAGAAAGACCTTCCTCCTTCTATTGCGCTAAAAGGAAAAAAATACAATTTCAATGAGTTTTTAGACCCTAGGAGAATTTTATGTGTCGGTGATTATTTGGTGGTAAGTGAAAAGACCAAAGGGGATCTTTTACATATTCTGGACATGAAATCCGAAAAATACATACGCAGTACCGGTAAGAATGGGCTTGGCCCGGGGGAAGCCACTCAGGTATGGAAGCTTGAGAAAGGTTCCGAACATGGAAGCTTTTGGGCTTATGACCTTGAGCAAAAAATTTTCTCCAAATATTATGTCCATGATAGTACTAGTAAACTTGCTAAAAATCAGTTAAGGCTCGGAGAAGTTATTTATTATGTAGCAGATCTAAATTGGGCATCGGATACAACCTTTATGGCTTGGATGGTAGATGGTAACGATAAATATTTTGAGGTTTCCCTTCAAGGCGATACGCTGAACACGTTCGGTACCTGGGACAGCATGATGGACAGAAAAGATATTCCTTATAATGTCTTCTCCGGATAAAAATAAATTTATTCTTGCTGGAACCGGACGGGATTTTATTGATGTACTGGATAAGGTTTCCGGGAAAATTCTTTCCATCAGGGGGCCAGTAGATGAAATTCCGTCGTTTGAGGTAGACTACAGTCTGGGATACCCTATGGCGGCTGTTCTTTCTGATAGGGTAAGCTATTTTGGTAGTTTTGCAGGAGAAAATTTAATATATGCGCTCTATATAGGTAAAGACTATAAATTTATTAGCGATTTTAATAACCTGAACAGAATTTTTGTTTTTGACTATCAGGGAAATATCCTAAACCATTATGCATTGGACTATCCATTGGTAAACTTTACTGTAGATGAAGAAAATGGAATAATCTATGGGATCACCATTGATCAGGATCCTAACGTTGTTGCTTTTCAGATACATAACTAAGCATAAATTTTTAAAACATGTTTTATTCTTTGATCAATCTTGAATATTATTGATACCTTACAGGCTCCTTCCAATTATAGGGAATTTAAAAGTGAAATACATGCAATATTCAATTTCCGAAAACAGATAATAAAACTAAAACATTCCATTTTCATTTGCAGCATTTTCAGGTACTTGTTGGATGGAATCCCAGTGTTCACAGATTTTTCCGGCGTCATCAAACCTGAAAAAGTCCATGGTGACGTATTGGTCATTGCCTGGCCAGATCTGCCGAGTATGAAGGGCCACTAGGTCACCCTCAGCGATGCAACGTAAAAATTTGATGGATTTTTCCGGATACTCACGTTGCATTTTGTCAAAGTAATCGATAAAACCTTGCGTTCCATTGGCTACTGCAGGATTGTGTTGGATGTAATCCTTGCCCACATATTTTTCTACAGCCTCTTTTGGCTTCCCGAGGTAGGCTGTTTTATAGAAGCTGATGGCATTTTTCTTGTTTGTCTCTGTATTCATAATGTGACTCCCCAATTCGGGTTTTATTAGTTTATACGATACGTTGCAAAAACGTTTCCATAATATAGCATTTTCAAAACCATGAGGAACAATTTAACCCGGATTCTTAGACATGGAAAAATGTAATATATTGGCGCTAACTTGAGAGATTTTGTCAGCATTGTTGCAGAAAAAAAGCAACAATACCGCCAAAATCAGGTGTGTCCTGTTTCATTAACCACGGTACACCCTTGGCTACAAAGATGTAGTCCTTCCAGGGCTACCAATTTTTTATAAAATTGACAGTATTTTGTTAGTGCATAATAATTTTGATTCAATTTCTTAATAAATTCGTCATCGGTAGGCTTAGGTAGGACTTTGAGCGGTCCCTTCGACAAGCTCAGGGACCACCACTTTCGACAAGCCCTTCGACAAGCCCTTCGGCAAGCTCAGGGGCCACTCAGGGGACAACATTAGAGGAGACTGCCGCACCCTTTCTCACGCCAACACCCTCCAAAAAAAGGGTTCGCATTGACGGAATAGCCATTTATAAAATAGCTTGTGAAGCTCCCTTTTTCAGGTCTATTGCCCATTCTTTACCCTGAGACAAAACCTTGACTTTTCCTCCGGTTATGGATAGAATTCCAGCTTTTTTAAGCTCACCATCTTCCCATTCCATGCTTACCTCAAAGTTTCCCCTAGCTTTTAAACCTTTTACTTTGCCAGCGTTCCATGCTTTAGGTAGGGCTGGCAATAATCGGATGATTCCTTCTTCGTGAGATTGTATTAGCATTTCAGCAATGCCTGCTGTCGCCCCAAAGTTGCCTTCAATCTGGAAAATCTTTCCCAGCAGATCAAACATGTTCGGAGACAATTGAGTGGCCATCATTTGATGGATATGGTCAAGGGCCTTTTCTCCATTTTTTAAGCGGGCGTAGAAGTTGATAATCCATGCCCTGCTCCAGCCTGTTTGCCCGCCACCGCCATAGGTCAGTCTTTTCTCGATGGTTTTTTCGGCTGCCTTGTATAAGGCAGGAGTAGCCTCTGTGATTTGATTAGATGGATACAATGCATATAAATGGGACATGTGCCGATGGCCGGGTTCCACTTCTTCATAGTCTTCGTACCACTCCTGAAGCGTGCCATCTTTACCAATTTTAATCGGTGGCAATTTCTTGGATGCTTTTTCTATGGCCGCTGTCAATTTCTTGTCTCCAATTATCTCCTCTGCTTTCAGGCAGGCATTGAAAATATCATTGATGATTTGGATGTCCATGGTTGCAGCCGTAGTGTTTCTCGTCGCCATGCCTGTATTAGGGTCAATATAGGCGTTCTCAGGTGAGTAAGAAGGGGAAGTGACCAATTCACCTTTTTCATTCTCCTTCAGGAAGTCCAAAATAAACTGTGCTGCTCCTGCAAGGACCGGATAGGCGGTTTGCCTTAAATAGTCCTGGTCTTGCGTGAACTCATAATGCCTCCATAAGGAGAGGGACATCCATGCTCCTGCAAGCGGGTTTGAATAGCCATTGGTCATTTGAGAGTCTTTGGTGGACCCAGATGGAGTAGTCCTTCCAAAAGGGTTGGTTACATGGTGTGCCATCCATCCAGAGGAACCGATGAAATTTTGTGCTGTAGTCTCGCCATTTTTTGCCAATTTCTCGATGAAATTTGACAATGGAATAAAGGCTTCGGATAAATTGGTCTGGTCAGCAGGCCAGTAGTTCATCTGTAAATTGATGTTCAGGTGGAAATCCGATTCCCAGGGAGCCCACATTTCCTTGTTCCAGATGCCTTGTAAGTTGGCAGGAAGAATAGCTCTATTAACAGAACTGCCCATCAATAGGTACCTCCCGTACTGAAAAAACAATTCGGTAATGTGGTTGTCATTTGTGCCTTCTCGAACCTGATCCAATCGTTTGTCAGTGGGTATGGTATCTTGAAGTGGACTTCCTAAAGAAAGCGCTACCCGGTTAAACATATTACTATGTTCAGAAATATGCGCCTCTTTCGCTGTTTTGTAGGTAGTTTCAGTGGCTTCTTTTAAAATTTTTAAAGCATTGTTTTTTGGGTTTATGTTTCTGTCAAAGTTCAGTGCTTCTAAATTATAATCCGTCGCCGCACTGACAATAACCGTATATCCTGTACTGTTTTCGAGGTGGAGGGTGTTTTCATTGCCACTAATACTTCCGTTGTCCAACGCTGCAGTTATTTGGGAAGAGAACTTCATGTGCAATCCGGTTTTGCCTGAGCCGTCGACATTGTCCTCATAGCCATCAGGATCGTCAAATACCTGTCCATCAATAATAAGTATTTGCCCCTCGTCTATGCTTTGAACAATGTCTTTTTCCCGATCAAAACGGATAGCACTGTTTACCGGCTCCCCATCTAAACTCTCAAAGCGATAAAATATAACATTGTATTTATTGGAAGAAAAAGCTTCCCTGCGAAACCTTTTTCCATTTATACTATAGGTAGAAGTAACTACGCCAGTTTCCATGTCAAGTGACCTTCGGTAATTTTCTGGTGATTTTTGATGGTCAAAAGAAATATGCAAATCGCCCAAAGGCTCATAAGACCGAATGGAGGTAGGGGATACGGCCAAATGTTCCATTCCGTAATTTAAGGCTTCTTGGTATTTACCTTCAAGGTTCAATTGTTGGAATGCTGCATAATGCTTGCGAACATCTTCGGGGTAAGGATCTTCAGGCATACCTGCCCAAAGGCTTTCCTCATTTAACTGCACTAGATCTTCCTTCACTCCTCCAAAAATCATGGCACCTAATCTTCCATTACCTATCGGCAATGCTTCCAACCACTCACTGGCTGGAGCAGTATACCAAAGCTCCATTTTTTTCGAATTGTCCGTTTCATTGGCTTCGGTTTGACAGCCTCCAAGAAACAAGGTGATGATCATGAGGAGGGGGAGTATAGGTAAACGCATTCTGTGTAGCTTTTGATGAATTGGCATAATATTAAATTAATCTGATTCCTTTTAGAAAAACCTTGATACGGGGATTATAAATAAAAGGCGTGCTTAGATCAACCTATTTTTTAGATCATGAGTGTACTGATATACAATGCTTTTCAAGAAAGTATTAATTATTTTTAATAATACAGTAATTAGCGATTATAAACAAAAAAATAGCACCATTTTGGCGAGATTATTGCTTTTTTCCACAGTAATGCTGACAAAATGCCGACCTTAATTAGCTACTTAAAGTTAATTTTCCCACGTCTTCGAATCCGGATTTAATAGTGACTTTCCATCTGCCTGCTGAACGGATACTGACAATTTGACATTAAAATAAGTTTGGAACAAGACTTGATTTAAGGAAAATGATAATAATTGACTTTGTTTAAATAAAAATAAAAAATACCATGCAGGAAAAAGGTACAATTTCAATCCATACCGAAAATATTTTCCCCATTATCAAAAAATTCTTGTATTCTGATAATGAGATCTTTCTGAGAGAGTTGATTTCAAATGCAGTAGATGCGACGCAAAAGGTTAAACGACTGGCCACTTTAGGGGAGTATAAAGGGGAGTTGGGTGACCTAACCATTGATGTCAGCTTTGATGAAGACAACAAATGGATTAAAGTCACTGATCGTGGCTTGGGGATGACTTCAGAGGAAATCAAAAAGTACATTAACCAGATTGCTTTTTCTGGTGCTTCCGAATTTGTTGAGAAATTTAAAGATGCCAAGGATGCCAATGAGATTATCGGAAAATTTGGTTTAGGTTTTTACTCTGCCTTTATGGTGGCAGATACCGTCGTAATAGACTCTTTGTCCTATCAAGAAGGTGCTGAGCCTGCCAAGTGGACCTGTGATGGAAGTACTGAGTTTGAAATCAGTCCTGGAGAAAGAACGGAGAGAGGAACGGAAATTACGCTTAATATCAATAGTGAATCTGAAGAGTTTCTTGATAAATTTAAACTCCAAGGTATATTAGATAAATACGCCAAGTTTCTTCCAGTACCTATTCGATTTGGTACCAAATCAGAGAACGTTGAAGATGGAGTAGATGACAAGGGTGAAAAGAAATGGAAATCTGTTGAGGTTGATAATATCATCAATGAAACCAATCCTATTTGGACGCTTTCACCAAATGATCTTACAGATGAAGATTACCTGAAGTTCTACAAGGAACTGTATCCAATGAGTGAAGATCCACTTTTCTGGATTCACCTGAATGTGGATTATCCATTTAACCTAACAGGAGTACTGTATTTCCCAAAGGTTAAAAATGAATTTGAACTTCAAAAAAACAAAATCAAACTCTTCAGTCGTCAGGTATTTATTACGGATGAAGTGAAAGACATTGTCCCTGAATTTTTAATGCTACTTCATGGCGTGATTGATTCACCAGACATACCACTTAATGTGTCAAGAAGTTTCTTACAGGCAGACAGCAATGTTAAGAAAATCAACAATTACATCACCAAAAAGGTGGCGGATAAACTGGGAGAGCTCTTTAAAAAGGACAGAAAGGTTTATGAATCCAAATGGAAAGATATTGGCTTGTTTGTAAAATATGGAATGATCTCTGAAGACAAATTCTATGATAAAGGCAAGGATTTTGTCTTGCTTACCAATACCAATGGAGCGTATTTTACACTTGACGAATACCAAGAGAAGGTAAAGCCATTTCAGACAGGGAAAGATGAAAAGGTAGTGTATCTATACGCTACTGATGCTGATAGTCAAGATGCTTTCATTCAATCTGCCAATAAAAAGGACTATGATGTGTTGTTGATGGATTCTCCAATAGACAGTCATTTTATCCAAAACCTGGAAAGTAAGTTGGAAAACGCCAGTATGAAAAGGGTAGATGCTGATGTGGTGGATAAGTTGATAGATAAAGAGGGGGGGTATGAAAGCCTACTGTCAGAAGATCAGTCTAAAAAGGTTAAAGAGGTTTTTGAAAAATCAATAGCTAATAAGGCTTACTCGGTAGAAATAGAAGGTGCAAGCCCTGAGGAGTTGCCAGTGACGATCACTATGGATGAATTTATGCGTAGGATGAAAGACATGGCACAAAATGGTGGAGGTATGAGCTTTTATGGAGCGATGCCTGACAACTATAAAGTGGGAATCAATGGCAATCATCCGCTGATTGATAAAATCTTAAAAACAGAAGATGAAGAAGTCAAATTGAAACTGGCCAAACAGGCATTTGACCTGGCCTTGGTTTCTCAAGGGTTATTGAAAGGGAAAGCGTTGACAGCTTTTGTTAAGAGAAGTGTTGATTTGATCTAATTATTTATATGTAATAAATACATTGTGGAAACAAGCGTTTGATAAAAATCAGGCGCTTGTTTTTTTATTTGTTTCCGAATTTTTTTCCGAATAGGCATAAACAGACCTAGGAAATTAAATTTTTGTTGGAAAGTGATTATATTTAACTTGGATTATCCAGTAGGATCCGCAGTAGCCTGTTCTGACCTTTCTCAGGAAGTGAGTTATCGCAATAAAATCATGCTATTTGAAACTTAAGCATAGCGCCGCTATTGTGAAGTTGAAAATAGCAACGAAGTAACTGATTTTGAAGCGATTCCACCACGGAATAGAATGGCTATTGAATATTTCGGGTTTGATTCGAAGAAAACTTTTACAATTACCCATGCTATCTAAAAAAACAAAATATGCCTTTCATGCTTTGACCTATTTGGGTAAACATAAAGATCAGGGAGCGGTACCCATTCAGGAGATTTCAACCCACCACAATATTTCGCATAAATTTTTAGAGAATATCTTGCTTGAATTGAAAAAAGCGGGTCTTCTGGGGAGTAAGAAAGGTAAAGGTGGAGGCTACTACCTAATCAAATTGCCTAATGAAATTCGATTGTCTAAAATTATCAGGTTGCTTGACGGACCGATTGCCCTATTGCCTTGTGTAAGTTTAAATTACTACGAGCCTTGTGAGGAATGTGCTAGCCAAGAGAAGTGTGGCCTGAATATGGTAATGGCTGAGGTGAGGGATGAGACCCTTAAGATATTAGAAACGAAAACTTTACAGGATATTTTGGAGAGAGAATAATTTTTTTCCATTTACTCTATAATATTGGTAGGTTTTGTGTACTTTTGTGGTTCCAGTTGGCTACATTTGACAGTCCTGGATCAAAGGTAGCCGTCTAACCCACCGCTACCTCCAGAAAAACGAAGCAATATGATTCAAGAAAATGAAATTAAAGAGCTTACTCAAAGGATAGAAAAAATATCCATGGAGGACGCTATGGGTCTTTTAGTTGACCTATTTCCCGGAGAAATTATTTTCTCTACCTCCTTTGGGCAAGAAGACCAGGTCATTACCCAGAAGATAGCTACCAATAAGCTTCCGGTTGAGGTTTTTACGCTGGATACTGGAAGGCTATTCTATGAGACCTATGATCTTTGGTCAAGAACGATAGTGAAATACGGTCTGTCTATCAATCCCTATTATCCACAATCAGCTGCTGTAGAAGAGCTCGTCAGCAGTAATGGCATCAACGGATTCTATCGATCCGTAGAGAACAGGAAATCCTGTTGCTACGTCAGGAAGGTGGAGCCATTAAAGCGTGCCTTGAATGGAAAAAAGGTTTGGATAACTGGCCTTCGATCAGAGCAGAGCCCAAACCGGGAAAAGATGCAACTATTGGAATGGGATGAAGGGAACCAGATTTTGAAGTACAACCCTTTATTGCATTGGACAATGAAGGAAATGTTGGCCTATATTAAGGAGAAAAGAATACCTTATAATACGCTTCATGACAAGGGTTTTATTAGTATTGGCTGTGCACCGTGTACACGTGCCATAGTGGCGGGTGAAGATGCCCGTGCTGGAAGGTGGTGGTGGGAATCTTCCCAAAAAGAATGCGGATTGCATGAGCAGGGCGTAATAGCCAATAAAGCCTAACAAAAATAGTAACAGCTACAATTGAAAAATATTTAAGATGCAAAGTTTCAGAACTGAAATAGAAAATCCAGTAGTAGAAAATGAAATTCTAGAACTGGAAAACAAAATAGCCCTGTTTCGCAATGGGAAAATTGATGAGGAAAAATTCAGAAGCCTTCGTTTAGCGCGAGGTGTTTACGGTCAGCGTCAGGAAGGCGTTCAGATGATAAGGATTAAATTGCCTTATGGAAGGGTGACTTCTGGAAAACTGAACAGGATTTGTAATGTATCAGAAAAGTATTCTACTGGTAGGTTGCACATCACTACTAGACAGGACATTCAAATCCACTATGTAAGCCTAGACAATACGCCAGAACTTTGGGCAGAATTGGACAAGGAAGATGTTACCCTTAGAGAGGCTTGTGGCAATACCGTTAGGAATGTCACCGCTTCAGAGACAGCCGGAATTGATCCTAAAGAACCGTTTGATGTTACCCCATATGCTGATGCCACCTTTAGGCACATGTTGAGGAATCCTATAAGTCAGGAAATGGGTCGAAAATTTAAAATTAGTTTTTCTTCTAGTGATGAAGATACAGCACTTTCCTATCTTCATGATCTTGGATTTATAGCCAAGGTTAAGCAAGAAGGAGGTAAAGAAATAAGGGGATTTAAAGTTCTTTTAGGAGGTGGATTAGGTTCACAACCAAGACATGCAGATGTTGTGCATGAGTTTTTACCTACTGATCAAATTATACCTTTTGTAGAAGGAGTAGTTAGGGTTTTTGACAGACATGGGGAAAGAGCCAAAAGGATGAAAGCCAGAATGAAATTCCTTATCAATAATCTTGGTGTGGAAGAGTTCTTGAGGTTGGTAGCTGAGGAAAAGCTTGCGCTTCCATTTCAAAGTTATCCAATTGATGCATCAGCCTATGATGCTGACAGGGATTTGCCTAATCCCGTGGTGCCTGAATTTACTGTTCCTACAGATCAGGATTACAGGCGTTGGAAATTGACCAATGTTTTGGAACAAAAGCAAGCAGGTTATTTTTCTATTGGAGTTAAAATTCATTTAGGAGATTTCTATATCAAGGAAGCCCGCCAACTTGCAGCGCTTGTTAAAAAATATGCCAGTGACGAGATACGTTTTACACTCCGTCAAAACTTTTTGATTAGAGATGTAAAAGAAGCGTTGATTCCTTTCTTTTACCAAGAACTTAAGAAGTTGGGGATGGCAGATTACGGATACAATTCCGTAGGAGATATCACCGCTTGCCCAGGTACCGATACATGTAATTTGGGCATTGCCAGTAGTACTGGTGCTGCAGTGGTGATGGAGAAAGTAATTATAGATGAATATCCTGAATTTTTACTCAATAAGGACCTAAACATTAAGATCTCCGGATGTATGAATGCATGCGGTCAGCACAATATGGCTTCTATTGGCTTCCAAGGGATGTCAATGAAAGTAGGTAAGGCTGTTTTGCCTGCACTACAGGTATTGCTAGGTGGAGCAACTTTTGGTGATGGTAAAGGAAAGTTTTCAGATAAGGTTATCAAAGTGCCAAGCAAAAGAGGGCCACAGGCCTTGCGGACACTTCTCGATGATTTTAAATTAAATGGAGAGAAAGAAGAAAACTACGCAGCATATTACGAGCGAAAAGGACAAATGTATTTTTATGAAATACTAAAGCCTATTGCAGGAACTGATAATATTACAGATAGCGATTTTGTGGATTGGGGAAATGACGAGGCTTATGTCAAAGCAATAGGCGTTGGTGAATGCGCTGGTGTGGTTATAGATTTGGTGTCTACCTTATTGCTGGAGGCCAGAGAGAAGTTGGCTGATGCAGAAGACAGTTTAAAGGCTGAAAAGTGGTCTGATGGAATTTATCAAACGTATACAAGTATGATGAACGCTTCTAAAGCCATTCTTACTGCTGAAGGAGTCAATACCAACAGCTTTTCCAATCTTGTAATTGAATTTGACAAGCATTTTACCGAAACTAAGAAGATCAATCTTTCAGCTTCTTTTTCGGAATTGGTATACCAACTTAAAGAGAATCAACCGTCAGAAGCATTTGCTTTGGCCTATTTTAAAATTGCCGAACAGGTGTTTGAAGCAATCAGCGAATACAGAGCAAAAGAAGTACATGCATGATGAATGAGATTAGACCAAGAGTAACGCTGGTAGGTGCTGGTCCCGGTGATCCGGAATTGATAACATTAAAAGGCATCTTGGCATTAAATAAGGCAGATGTTGTCCTTTATGATGCACTAATAGATGTTTCCTTGCTAAATCACGCACCGGATAAAGCCTTAAGGATATTTGTTGGCAAACGAAATGGGAGCCGTCAAAATCCACAGGAAGAAACCAATAGGATGTGTGTGTACTATGCCAAAAAGTTTGGGCATGTAGTAAGGCTCAAGGGAGGCGATCCTTTTGTGTTCGGTAGAGGGGCAGAAGAACTTGATTATATTCAACAGTTTGGAATAAAGACGGAGGTTGTCCCAGGTATTTCTTCCACAGTGGCCGTCCCCGCTTCTGCAGGTATCCCTGTGACAAAAAGGGGCATTTCAGAAAGTTATTGGGTGATTACTGGTACTACTTCAAATGGTGAATTGTCCAGAGATCTATTGTTGGCTAGTCAATCTACAGCTACTGTAGTGCTTTTAATGGGGACCAGGAAACTTGAGGAGATTGTCCGGATTTATGAGGAGCAGGGTTTTTCTGATAAAGCCATAGCCATCATAGAACGTGGGACCACACGTGATGAAAAAATCGTTGCAGGAACCATTGCAGATATTGAGAAGAAAGCACATGAGGACCAAGTGGGCGCACCTGCCATTATTATCATAGGAGATGTGGTTCGGGAAAGCCCTAAATTAAAGGCTGTTTATGAGGCTGTAGTTTATGAAAATAAATTAAATTAAATAGAGAATGAATGAACTGTACCCGGTTTTCCTAAAAGTACATCAGTTGGAAACTTTATTGGTCGGTGCCGGGAATGTTGGCTTGGAAAAATTGACCTTTCTATTGAAATCAAGTCCCAATGCCAAGGTAACGGTTGTTTCCATAGATTTTCTGGAGGATATAAGCACAATAGCAAGAGACAATCCCAATATTAATTTGGTACAAGGTGTTTACAATGAAACATACCTATACGAAAAGCATTTGGTGATCGCTGCTACGGATGATAAAGAAGTTAACAAAAAGGTTTACCACGACGCAAAAAAACGGTACCTTTTGGTAAATGTAGCAGACACACCAGATTATTGCGATTTTTATCTTGGAGGGATAGTGACAAAGGGAAATATTAAAATCGGAATAAGCACTAATGGAAAAAGCCCTACTACCGCCAAAAGGTTACGGCAGCTATTTGAAGAGATTATTCCTGATGATATTAATGAAATGGTAGAGAATATTAATAAATACAGGGATACTTTAAAGGGTGATTTTGAGCAAAAAGTAGACGCTTTGAATAAGCTAACAGTTGGATTGATGAAAAAAAGTAAAAAATGAACAAATAAAAAGGGGTGGTTAGCCCCTTTTTATTTGTTCATTTTTTAAATCGTTGATGTAGTATTTTAATAATTTTAATTTTTCATCCTCGCTCAGTCTTAAATCTGACTTTAAGAGCCTGTTGATATCCCGATACATGGTTTTGTTGGTTATTTGTAGAATTAAATATAATATTTATTTTGATTATTACACCATTATCCTGTGATTTTTTTACAAAGACAATATCTTCTAATGGGCTATAAAGCAAGATAATTTTGCTATTCCACTTAAAACTAAAATTATTTCGAAATTAGTTAATTGTTGTTTTTTAAGGATCACCATAGCAGAATCAAGTCCCGCTGAAAGCTGGTAAATATTTGCTTGGCCAGCCCAACTTTAGCTTCACTACGTTGATTTTACCCAGTTTTGGAAACTGGGTCTAACCTAAAATATGGATAGTCAACCCATTGGTTGCTGGAATCACTTCCTGAGGAGTGTCAGGAAATCCTATGGCATAATTACAGCTAACGCTCTCAATATTTTTGCGAGGTTATCGGTTGATGTTGACCATTTAATTGTTCCTAGCGATGAGCTGAAAGGGTGAAATACAATAAGCACGGGTGCAAGTCTGTGACAAAAAAATGGAAACAGCGTTATTGTGGTGTTCTTATTGTTTTTATGTGCAATAAGACTGTCAAAATCCTGGCCTCAGTTAGCTACATAAGGTTAATATCCTTCCTCTTTTAATCCGGATTAATATTGGATGCATGTTTCACTCGTAGCACGAAACTGTAGCCATAAAATGATTCTATTAGGGAATTTAAATTCCTGTAAAAATCATTCTATGGCTTTTGTTTGATAAACAATTAAATTTCTAAAAGTATTGTTTTTGCTGTTTACAGATTCTACTTTTCTATCACCATATAGGCGAGTTAAAAGAATGAATTATTTAAAACAATAGGGTTGCTGTCACCCTTAATTAAGATTTAAAAAATAATTTTTTTCAAATTGATATTTTGCTGCTATTTAAATTTTAATAGATTGCCCTATATTAAACCAACGATCATAAACCGATGGTATGATCCGAATCTAGTAATTCTATATATTCGCCGAAGTACCTGTTGAAGGTCGCTATTAAATGGTTTAAATCACCATTTTGCATTTCTTGGTGGATTTTCAAAGTATCCATTCCCAATGCTTCACTCATTGTTTCTGCATATTCCAACAGGTCCTCTCCTATTCCCTCATTGTTTTGCTGATCCAGCTGGACCTGCATTATTGCCTTTGTTTTAGACGCCATCATCAATTTAAATTTAAAAGTTAGTTAAGTTTAGTTTTATTTGTTTATCTAATTAACATTTTCACCTAAAAGTTTGTCAAAATTACTGTTTCAGATAGTGAATTTTGTTTTACGGAAGTCTTTTTATGTACTTCAATTTTTGAAATATTATTTTATGTTATTAAAATACATTTAAATGAAACCCCTACTAGCTTTCATATTTTAATAAATAATAGAATTAATTCCGTATATGCAAATTGTGTTAAAGAATAATTAATTGGAAGGATTATGAGGTTTCCCCAAGTTTTATTTGGTGGATTTAAAAATGAATTTACTATCATGTATTTTGGAAAAGATAACAAAAAAGTAAAAAAAAAAGGGGCAAAATTATTTTGCCCCTTTTTTTAAAAATCTACAGAAATTTGATTTCTGAGTATATCGTCAATGGTTTCCCTCTTTCGTATAAGGTGATCTTTTCCATTTATAATTAATACTTCCGCCGGTCTAAACCTGGAATTATAATTTGATGCCATGCTGTAACCGTAAGCTCCAGCATTTTTTATTGCGATAATATCACCTTCTTTTACTTCTTTTATTTTTCGATCAGCAGCGATGGTATCTGTTTCACAAATATAGCCGACTATTGTATAGACTCTTTCCGAGCCATCAAGTTTTGAAATATTTAAAACGCTGTGGTAGGCGTCATACATCATGGGTCTTAATAAATGATTGAGTCCGGAATTTACCCCGACAAAGGTGGTTGCTGGCGTAGGCTTTACCACATTGGCTTTTGTGAGTAAATAGCCACACTCGCTGACCAAAAATTTCCCTGGTTCAAACCATATTTCTAACTCTCGGCCATATTCCTTACAGAATTCCTTGAAAGCAACCGAAACTTTCTTGCCTACATCTTGAATATCCGTGGTGATATCTCCTTCCTTATAAGCTACTTTAAATCCTCCTCCAAAATCCAGAAAGGCTAAATTGTGAAATTCTCTGGCGGCATCGAAAAGAATCTCTGCTCCTTTAAGGAAAACGTCCGCATCTAGAATGTCGGATCCTGTATGTACATGAAGACCGATAACATTAAGCTCATAAGCTTGAACAACTTTGAGTACATGCTTTAATTGTAGTATGGAAATACCAAATTTACTGTCAATATGCCCTACCGAGATTTTAGCATTTCCTCCAGCTAAGATATGGGGGTTTAGACGGATACAAATGGGAACAGTACCACCATATTCAGTACCAAAATGCTCGAGCATAGGAATACTGTCAATATTTACCATTACACCAAATCCTACAGCCTGTTTGATTTCATCAAAATCCACACAATTTGGTGTGTACATGATTTCTTCTGGAGAAAACCCTACGTGTAGACAAAGTTTTATTTCCTCTATGGAGACTGCATCCACACCAGTGCCAGCCTTTCTCATCAATTTTAGAATATTGATATTTGAAAGTGCTTTTGTAGCATATTTTATTTTCATCTTTACATCAGAGAAAGCTTGTTTCAAAGCATCTATCTGATGTAGGATTTTGGCCCCATCATATACATAAACAGGACTTCCGTATTTTTGGGCGATATCCAGTAGCGGGATTTCCCCTATGCAATATTGTTGATTTTTGATTTCCATCGCTTTTGATTTAGCAGACAAAGATATATAAAGCATGTTAAAGTTAAAATCCAAAAGAGATAAGTCATAAGGAAAAGGAATTTTAGAGTATTTATTGGGGTTATTAAATAGCCAAGAAGTAAGTTTAACTTAGATGGTTATTGTTAAAAAAAGTTAAGGAGATGATTTAGAGGAGGATATCATTTAGATTTACGATATGTCAAAAACGAGTATAAAGATCATTGTCTTTTTAATGTCCCTGGCTAGTTTAGGCTTGATAAGCTTTCAGTTCTATTGGGTTGGCAATGTGCTTAAAATCAATGAGGAGCGTTTTGAGCAAAATGTATTTCAAGCACTTTCTTCCACTTCTGATCGGATCGAAAAAGGGGAAGCAAGTGATATTTTATTAAGTTCCCTCGCAAGGGACACCATTTTTCAAAAGGCTTTATTGGAACCAATTGAGCCCATTCAAGTGCAAGTCAGAAGGAGAAAAGTTGCCATCAACAGACCATCAGTGTTGGATTCGCTTTTTGATCAGCCTATTCCACAGATTTCTCCGACTTTCCGAAAATTAATTGCTACCAGAGAGGGTGACCCTAAAAGTTTTAGTCAGATTGAAAAGTATTTTAAAATGTCTCCCACTGTCGCCTCTAGCCTGTTTACTCCTGATGAACTGGCAATTTTGCTGGCAGAAAAAGAACGTTATCTTAATTTCCTTACTGAACAGGACCAAAAAATGAGCAAGCGCCAATATGCCAATAGGCGCCAAAATTATATTATTGAGGAGCTAAATGTGTCGCGAAATGTAGCAGAAAGCATTGTTAAGGCCAATATGAAAATTGAACTGGTAGAGGTGGTGATCCATCAATTGCTGGCTCAGGGGAACCAGCATATCCTCAACAGACTGGATACAGGTATGGTTAGAAATGAAGTAAGGGACCAATTAATTAATAGAAATATTGACCAGCCGTTCGAACTTGGTATTGTTGATAATAGAAATAATATCGTTGGAATAGGGTATGTTACTGATTTGAATTTCTTAAAAGAGCAGGGAATAAAAGCTGAGCTTTTTCCCAGTGATTTATTGGGTGTTGAAAATTTTTTATTGATTCATTTTCCCCAAAAACAAAATTTTCTAGTGCGACAGGTATTTTTACCATTGGCAAGTTCATTGGTTTTTTTGTGTATCATTATTTTTTGTTTTGTATATGCCATCAAAGTCATCATTCGTCAGAAGAAAATCTCTGACATAAAAAATGACTTTATTAACAATATGACGCATGAATTTAAAACGCCAATTTCTACGGTAAGTTTGGCTGTAGAAGCCTTGCAAGACCCCGATTTATTTGGAGAAGAAGCGCTACGTAAACGGTATTTAAATATTATCAAAGATGAAAATATAAGACTTGGAAAACAGGTGGAACAAGTCCTTCATGCCGCAGCTCTTGAAAAGAAAGATTTTAACCTAAAAATAGAAAAAATTGATCTAAGGGCACTTATTGAAGCCACCAAAAAGCATTTTGAATTAATAGTGGAAAATAGAGGGGGAACCATAAGTAGTGAATACTCACTGATTACAGGTCAACTGTATGTGGATGTCTTTCATTTAAATAATATTGTCAATAATCTACTGGACAATGCAACCAAGTATTCAAAAAGTGCCCCCCAAATAAAAATCACCGTAAATGAAAGTGAAACTGACTTTACGATTTCCATAAAGGATAAGGGCATTGGTATCAGTAAGGAAGCCCAGAAAAAAATATTTGATAAATTCTATAGAGTGCCTACTGGCAATTTACACGATGTCAAAGGTTTTGGTTTAGGACTTTCGTATGTCAAAACCATGGTGGAAGCGCACAAAGGAACCATAAAATTAGATAGCGATCCCGGACAAGGCAGCATATTTACTATAAACTTACCCAAAAATAAATGAGCAAGATCAAAATTTTATTGGTAGAAGATGACCCGAATCTGGGGGATATATTAAAAGAGTACCTAGGTGTGAAGGGCTATGATGTCATTTTATGTAAGGATGGTGAAGAGGGTTGGAACAAATACAAAAAGAATTATTACCAGTTGTGTTTGCTGGATGTGATGATGCCTATAAAAGATGGCTTTACCTTGGGAAAGGAGATAAGGAAGGTGGAGGAAAATATTCCCATCATTTACCTTACAGCTAAAAACATGAAAGAAGATGTTATTCAGGGGTTCCGGATTGGAGCAGATGATTATATCACCAAGCCTTTTAGTATGGAGGAGTTATTAATGAGAATAAATGCCATATTAAGGAGAACGAATAACCAAGGAGAAAAGACAGTTTTGAAATCTTATCAATTTGGTAATTTCACCCTGCATTACGACAAGCAGTTACTGGAGGGGCCAAAGGGGACCAATAAACTTACCTCAAAAGAAAACGAACTGCTCCGCTTATTGGCTTCTTCATTGAATGAAAATGTGAGCCGCACTTTCGCGTTAAAGCAAATCTGGGGAGATGATAGCTATTTTAATGCCCGTAGTATGGACGTCTACCTAAGTAAAATCCGGAAGTTGCTTAAAACGGATGACAGTGTACAGATCATTACGCTTCATGGGGAGGGATTTAAGTTAGTCGCCAACTAATTGCTTTTTCTCTAGTCAATTGATTATTTAAATGAATAAAGTTTAATTTGTAGTCAATTAAACCCCTAAAAATATTATGGCCAAAGAAATAATCAATTCTCTGGAGGCTCCTGCACCTATAGGTCCTTACAGCCAAGCAGTAAAAGCCAACGGTATGGTGTTTGTTTCCGGACAAATTGCTCTTGATGCGGATTCAGGAGAATTACTTAATTCAAATATTACCGAGGAAACGCATGCCGTCATGAAAAATATTGAAGCGATACTAAGAGCTTCAGGACTTACTTTTTCCAATGTCGTCAAGTGTAGTATTTTTGTCAAAAATATGAGTGACTTTGCGACGATCAATGAGGCCTATGGGCAATACTTTAAAGCAAACCCTCCAGCAAGAGAGACAGTGGAAGTAAGTCGTTTGCCAAAGGATGTACAGGTAGAAATCTCCTGTATAGCTGTTCTATAAAACTTCACCTAATTAATTTGTTGCAATATGGTGAGACTGGTTCCCGACTGTAGTGAGACTTTTGTGACCACCCTAGGGAGTAAAGAGGTGATGGAAAGGCTTGAGTTGATCACCAAAAACGTGGATTACCTTGATGAAACCAGATTATTGCCCAGTAATAAGTCAGTTTTTTTTAATGGTAACATTGGAGAGAACAGCTTCAGAATCTCAAAAATTATTGATAAGGCAGATAGTTTTTTGCCTTTAATCAAAGGTGAAATATCACCACTTTCTAAAGGCTGTCTTGTATCATTGAATTATTCGTTTTTTCCAGGAGCTTCGTTTTTCCTGGGTTTTTGGGCCGTTGTTTCATTTGGTTTGACGGTCTTGTTTCTAGCGGTAGTTCAAGACTGGAAATTGGCCCTTTTATGTTTTTCAGTAGGATTGGGGAATTATGGCTTTGCTTGGTCAAATTTTAAGAGAAAAGTGAGGGAAAGCAAGGCGCTTTTCCACGAACAGATGAAGCTATAACCCGAAATAAGCAATAGACCTTCTATTACGTGATGAAACCACTTCCAGAGAAAGGTCGGGAAATCCTATCGCATAATCTGGGTTTAAGGCTAAATGGTCTAAAATATGCCCATGAACATAAGAATTTCATTCTGTTTTATTGATTATGCCTGACCTGTCGTATTTTAGCAGAATAATTACTCAATTTATAAATTATCAATAAATAACATAATGGAATACAGGATAGAGAAAGATACCATGGGTCCAGTAGAGGTTCCGGCTGATAAATACTGGGGTGCCCAAACCCAAAGATCTGTTAATAATTTCAAAATTGGTGGAGTAAAACACCAGATGCCTTTGGAGATCATTCACGCTTTTGCCATTCTGAAAAAATCTGCTGCACAGACCAACGCGGAACTGGGGGTTTTGGATCAAGGGAAAGCGGACATAATCAGTCAAACCTGTGATGAGATACTTGAGGGTAAACTTGATGATCAATTTCCACTCGTAGTATGGCAAACGGGGTCAGGAACACAGTCCAATATGAACGTAAATGAAGTTGTCGCCTATCGTGCCCACGTACTTTTAGGCGGAAGTTTACAGGATGAAAAAAAGAAAATTCATCCCAACGATGATGTGAACAAGTCCCAGTCCTCCAATGATACTTTTCCCACAGCAATGCATATTGCCGCCTATAAAATGGTGACAAATACTACCCTCACAGGTGTGAAAAAACTTAGGGATGCCCTAAAAGCCAAGTCTGATGAATTCATGAGTGTGGTCAAAATCGGAAGAACACACTTTATGGATGCCACTCCCTTGACATTAGGGCAAGAGTTTTCAGGATATGTAGCACAGTTGGATCATGGCATGAGGGCTATTGAAAATACCCTTCCCCATTTATCAGAATTGGCACTTGGCGGTACCGCAGTAGGTACAGGGCTGAATACGCCCAATGGCTATGCAGCGTTAGTTGCAGAGAAAATCGCGCATTTTTCCGGCAACCCCTTCATAACAGCACCCAATAAATTTGAGTCTCTGGCTGCACATGATGCTACAGTAGAAACCCACGGTTCTTTAAAGCAACTGGCCGTTAGCCTGATGAAAATTGCCAATGATATCCGCATGTTATCCTCTGGTCCAAGGTCTGGAATAGGTGAAATCCTTCTCCCAGAAAATGAACCAGGATCTTCTATTATGCCAGGAAAAGTTAATCCTACACAAGTAGAAGCGATGACCATGGTATGTGCTCAAGTCATGGGGAACGATGTAGCCGTTTCTGTGGGGGGTATGAGTGGTCAGTTTGAACTCAATGTTTTTAAGCCAATGATGGTAAATAATTTGCTAACCTCTGCCAGGCTTTTAGGAGACGTCTGTGTGTCATTTAACGACAATTGCGTGGTAGGCATAGAGCCAAATATTCCATTGATAAAAAGGCATCTTGAAAATAGTTTGATGCTAGTCACCGCGCTTAACCCACATATCGGTTATGAAAATGCAGCTAAAATAGCCAAGAAGGCCCACAAAGAAGGAACCAGCTTGCGAGAGGCTGCCCTTGACCTCAAGTTGTTGACGAATGAACAATTTGATGAATGGGTGCGACCCGAAAATATGACAGGTAGTTTAAAATAACTGACTGTAGAAAGACAAACCCCAATTCGCTTAAGCAAATTGGGGTTTGTTTATTTTTAGCCCGCTAGTGTTTATGTTTCTTCGGTAGCAAATTCTGATGTGGGAATACAACTACACATCAGGTTGCGGTCTCCATATGCAGCATCAATTCTACCAACGGACGGCCAAAACTTACGCTCTCTGACGAAAGGCAAAGGGTAAGCGGCTTTTTCTCTACTATAAGGCAGCTCCCAAATGTCTGAAATGACAACAGCTGCTGTGTGAGGTGCGTTTTTCAAAACGTTAGATAACTTGTCAGCCTTTCCTTCTTCAACCTCCCTGATTTCTTGACGGATAGCGATCATTGCATCGCAAAACCTATCCAGTTCCTCTTTGGATTCTGATTCAGTAGGTTCTACCATAAGGGTTCCAGGTACAGGGAAAGAGACTGTGGGTGCATGGAAACCATAATCCATTAGCCGTTTCGCAATGTCCTCTACTTCCACGTTGGCTTCTTTAAATGCCCTGCAATCGAGAATCATTTCATGAGCAGCCCGTCCATTGGCGCCAGTATACAGGATCGGGTAATCGGATTCGAGACGCGTTTTAATATAATTGGTATTCAGGATAGCTATTCTTGTGGCTTTGGACAAACCTTCTTCACCCATCATGGCAATATAAGCATAAGGAATGGACAATATACTTGCACTGCCAAAAGGCGCTGCTGATATAGGGGTGATGGCAGCAGTACCTCCTGTTTTGACATAAGGATTTCCTGGTAAAAATGGAACCAAATGCTTGGCTACACAAATAGGCCCCATACCCGGTCCACCTCCTCCATGAGGGATGCAAAAAGTCTTGTGGAGGTTTAAGTGACAAACATCAGCACCAATCATCCCAGGACTCGTAAGCCCTACTTGGGCATTCATATTGGCTCCGTCCATGTATACCTGACCTCCATATTCGTGGACAAGCTCACAGATTTCTTTGATAGCCTCCTCAAAAACGCCATGCGTAGAAGGGTAAGTAACCATTAAGGCTGAAAGTTGGTCCTTATGGGCAGCAGCCTTTTCTTTAAAAGCCCCTACATCTATATTGCCTTTTTCATCACAAGGAATGGTCACTACCTTCATTCCCGCCATCACTGCGGATGCAGGGTTAGTTCCGTGGGCTGAAGAAGGTATTAATACTACGTTTCTAAAATCCTCCGCTCTGCTTTGATGATACGCTCGTATCACCATAAGTCCCGCATATTCACCTTGGGCTCCTGAGTTGGGTTGCAGGGAAGTGTCAGCAAACCCAGTGATTTCGCTTAACCAATTCCGGAGATCTTGAAACATCTCATAATAACCTGCAGCCTGATTCTGTGGGGCAAAAGGGTGCAATTGGCCAATTTCCGGCCAGGTGACAGGGATCATTTCTGTTGTTGCATTAAGCTTCATTGTACATGAGCCTAATGAAATCATGGAATGTACCAATGAAAGATCCTTGTTCTCCAGTCTTTTTAAATAGCGCAGCATTTCATGCTCCGAATGGTATTTTTGGAATACCTCATGTTCCAGGTAAGTGGATTTTCGCTCTAGGGAAGTAGGTATAGTCGCCTCAATTTGGCTAGGGATCTCAGGGATTTCCAGTTGAAGTTTATTGGTGGATTTCGCAAATACTTCAAAAATTTCAACGACATCTTGCCTTGTTTTTGCCTGATCAAAACTCAGTAAAATATGTGCGCCTTCATACCTGAAATTCAGCTTTTTGGACAGGGCAAAAGCACGGATTTTTTCTTTCTGTACTTCATCTACTTTGAAACGAATAGTATCAAAATAAGCTTCATTTATTTGCTCAAAGCCAAGTTTACCAAGCCATTCCGCTGTCATTACAGCTAAACCATGCGTGCGTGAAGCGATGGCTTTAAGTCCTTTGGGGCCATGATATACCGCATACATGCCGGCCATCACAGCTAATAAAACCTGAGCAGTACAGATGTTTGAAGTGGCTCTTTCCCTTTTGATATGTTGTTCCCTAGTCTGCAATGCCATTCGGTAAGCATTACTTCCCGAATTGTCTACCGAAACGCCTATTATTCTACCTGGTATTTGTCTTTTGAAAGCTTCCTTGGTAGCAAAAAATGCCGCATGAGGCCCTCCAAATCCCATAGGAACACCAAAACGCTGGGTGCTTCCAATGACCACATCTGCGCCCATTTCTCCCGGAGGCTTGAGCAAGGTGAGACTCAGAAGGTCTGTGCTAAAGGCAGTGGAAACTTCATTTTCAATGGCTGAAGCTACAAGGGTACTGTAATCGATAACCTCACCATCGGAATTTGGATACTGTATTAAAACCCCAAATATCTCTGGGTCGGTCAGATCAAGATCAGATAAAGGACCGATTTTAAGGGATATACCTATAGGGGCAGCTCTGGTTTTTAGAACCTCTTTTGTCTGTTCAAAAACCTTTTCATCTATAAAGAAAATAGTGGATTTCTTCTTGCTTCTTCCCTTACTGGCGTTCAGCATGGCCATAGCTTCCGCCGCGGCGGTTCCTTCATCCAGTAGCGAGGCATTGGCCAACTTCATTCCTGTAAGTTCACTGACCATGGTCTGAAAATTTATCAATGCTTCGAGTCTTCCCTGAGCTATTTCAGCCTGATAAGGCGAATATGCTGTGTACCATCCTGGGTTTTCCAGGATATTGCGCTGGATGACAGCAGGCACCAAAGTATCATAATATCCTAAACCAATATAAGATTTAAAAATTTGGTTTTTACCTACTGTGGCCTTGAAATTTTTAAGGAATAAATTTTCGGAAAGTGGAGGGGGTAGTTGTAAGGGTTGCTTTAACCGGATGTTTTTTGGGATGGTCTCATCTATCAAGGTATCCAGAGAGTCTACCCCAATAGTTTCCAGCATGTCCTGAACATCGCTTTCGGATGGGGAAATGTGCCTGTTTCTAAATTTTTCGGAAGAAGCGAGATTGATTTTCATAAAAAGATAAAATATGATTAATTTTGGCCTGGCCAATATATCTTGTCCTGTAAAGATTTTCAAAGGTAGAAATATTAGCTGATTTAGGTATTTTATTTATGCTTAAATATCTTCTTATTAACCAATTCAATTTGATTTGGTTGGCAGAAAATGTCATTAATTTTCACTTAAATAGTTAAAATGAAAAATAAATCAATTTTTGCAGCAGTATTGCTTATTGTCGCTTTCTCTTTTCCAATTTTTGGGCAAGAAGACCTCTCATTAAAATATGCCTCAACGATACAGGGGAGTGATTTGAAAAAGCACTTGACTTATATCGCTTCGGATGAATTGAAAGGAAGAGATACAGGTGCGGAAGGACAAAAAACAGCGGCAGAGTACCTGGTTAATTTTTACAAGAGAAAAAACCTAATAGGCCCCGTTGATG
>Ga0209390_10000150_pt1 | contig 120642 bp, 88 predicted proteins | sample BON01_FD_187212 | JGI IMG/M metagenome (GOLD analysis project Ga0209390, IMG submission 187212) | Freshwater microbial communities from Lake Bonney liftoff mats and glacier meltwater in Antarctica - BON-01 (SPAdes) (version 2) | ecosystem: Environmental > Aquatic > Freshwater > Ice > Glacier...
GAACTTCCACAAGCAGGTGAAAGTGATTGCCCATCAGGCAATAGGTGACGACCCGCACGCCCATGAAACGCTCCAGATTGCGCATGATCTTGCGAAAGACCTCCTTGTCCCGACCCTCAAAGACCTTCCGCCGATCCACGATTCGGGAAATGCAATGATAGTAGGATTTTTTATTCCCTAATAATCTTAAAGCTCTCATATTAATGAGCTACACCATCAATGCAAAAATGCAATGAAAATCGTATTGAAGGCCTGGCCCAAAAACTTCCGGGCACATTAGTTTGGCCATTTCCCCAGATTTTAAGATTTTAGGCTCTGTGAAATACTACTCTCTTACATCCCGGCAGCGAGGAGGACAGATTCCTGGACGCTGATGTCGTGAGAGGAAGGATAATCGTTTGCCTTTTCGCCACGGATCACCGCGGCGAGATCTGCAGCGTCCCCGACGTATCGGCGGTAATTTGAGTCCAAAGGGAAATCACTCGTTCCCTTCGGAAATTTGCGCTCTTCTCCGCCGAAGCCTCTCTCGCGAGAGAGGGATAGCTGCACACTGGGACGGTCGAGTGGCTGAATATGAAAAGTACCTTCGGTGCCGCAAACCGTAAGATGGCGACGCGAAAAGCCTTCTACCTCAAGGGCGGAGGAACGAATGGTGGCAGTCGCTTCGGGATACTCGAATACGGCGAGCATATTGTCTTTGAGGTTGTCTCCCTCTGAATCAAGAACGCGGCGGGAATATGAGTGAATACGGTCCGGTCTGCCGAAGACTCCGATGGTAAGATCAATAAGATGGCAACCAAGCTCAAACATGGTCCCGCCCGGAAACTCAGCCAGCTCTCTGCGGTCACCCTCAGACATCTGTTTGGACATCACCGCGTGGGCCTCGAAGATCTCGCCCAGCCAGCCAGCCTTGAGCATCCGGTGGAGAAGCAGTATCGCCGGGTTGAATCGATACATGTATCCCATCTGCACGACCAGGTCTTTGCTGTCAGCCGTTTGCATGAGGCTCCGATAGGCGTTCAGGTCAGCACCGGCCGGCTTGTCGAGATGGACGTGGCATCCGTGATCAATCGCTATACGGGCATATCGGAGAAGATCCCTAACCCTTGTTTCAACTCCGACTGCATCAATATCGCGGAGGTTCAGCGCCTCTTCCAGACTAAGGAACTTAAAACTACTGAAGGCACTGCTACTTTTTGCCTCGTGGAGAAGCTCCGGGTCTTCCTCGACGATTCCCACGACCTCCCAGTCCGAGCTCTCGGCATAAACTGAGATTTTGTTGGCGTGACCATGGCCGGTTCCAATTTGGAGATACTTCAATGGCTTTGGAGCTTTTCTTTCCGCAGCGGAGAATCCGGTTACGGACGGAAGGGAACCAACAGTAGCGGCGAGAAGAGTTCGGCGGGTTATCATGCGGACAAGGATATCTTTTTTGCAGCCGCCTGACGAGGACTCGATAACGCTAAAATTTGTGCTGCCCTTTTTTGCAGCCTCGCCGACAATCCCCTTCCATGACTGAAAAAAGATTCGAAAATCAAAGGGCGATTATTACGGGCGGGGCCGATGGAATTGGCAAAGCTATAGCCCGCCGTCTCACGAACGAGGGAGCGGACGTGACGATATTTGACCTAAGCGAGCCCATGATCGAGTCGGTGATCAGGGAATTCGCTGAAGCCGGACTTTCACTCAATGGAGAAAGAGTAAACATCTCCGAGGAAAATGAGGTGATCGCCGGGATTGACGCAACGGTAGCCCGCCATTCCGAAGGTAGGCTCGATATCATGATCAACTGTGCCGCGATTGTGGGTCCAACGAATCGAAAGATCACCGAGATCACGACTGAAGAGTTCGACCTCGAGACGGCGGTCAATCTTAGGGGTACGTTCCTGATGACCAAGTACTCAATCCTCGCAATGGAGACAAACGATTATGGCCGGGTTCTTAACTTTGCCTCTATCGCAGGAAAAGAGGGTAACGCCGGCATGAGTCCCTACTCGGCGACAAAAGCAGGCGTGATCGGGCTGGTCAAGTCGGTTGGCAAGGAATACGCGGAAACCGGCATCACCGTGAACGCCATTGCTCCGGCAGTGATCCGGACTCCAATGGTGGACGGGATCCACCCGGACCAGGTAAAGTACATGACAGACAAAATCCCGATGAAGCGCTGCGGCACTCTCGACGAAGTTTCTGCCCTCACCTGTTGGATCGTCTCAAGGGAAGCCTCATTTTGCACCGGCTACACCTTTGACCTGACAGGTGGACGGGCGGTATACTGAACGCCGTTTCAATATATCCGTCAGCACTCGCGTCGCTCTCCCGACTCGAGGAACACGCCCTACGACATGTGTTCCTCAATTGAGCCAGAGAGCAATCGGTAGATCGAACCGAGCGCCCGATGGAGGCTGCATTTCCTCCAGGATCAGAAGGTGGCGCGAGCACCCACGTGCCATCGGCCCTGGTTGCCATCGTCGAATCCTTCTTCTGTTACCTGGAAGCCATAATCCACCCGCAAGGTGAACCAGTTTTCACGCTGGTAACGGAAGCCGAGACCGACACCGCTCAACTCAATGTCCTCCTCCCCAGGAAGCGGAGTATTGCTCGAGAGCGCACCGAAGTCATAAAAGACAAGGCCATACGCATTATCTCTAACGTTTCCGAAGCCTGCGAAGGTTGATGGGTAAAAGCTGGGAGTTCTCAGTTCCACCGAACCGACCACACCCGAGTCACCATTCACGATGCGTTGCTCAAATCCGCGAACGCTGTCATAACCGCCGGCACCGAGAGTCTCACTGGAGAGCAGATTGGCGTTCGAGCCCTGCCCCTGGAGTCGGCCGTAGGCTGACCAGCCATCAGCAAGTTGCTGATCACGCTCGAGAGTGACCTGTCCGTAGGTGTAGTTAGCGGTTGCACCGGCGCGCTGGCTCTGGAAGATCGCGTCGGTGTTGTTGACGGTATTGTCTCCGGGGCTTGAGACGACCTCGGAATCAAGTCTCCAGGCACCAGTCCGGTCACGGACCACGATGTTGTAGCCGAGGCTGTATTGCACGATCTCGGAGGTCGTATCGAAGACCTGGGTGCTGTTAAAGGCGAGGTCGCTGTTACTGGACTTGAAGTCCATCCCGATTTCCAGTTCATGGGAGAGACGCCCGATGCTGGGAAGAGGGATTCCGTAGCGACCGCTCAGCTGCTTGTTCACTCCGCCACTGACAAAGCTAGCACCGCCATTGCCAAAGATGGCGTCACTCTCAACGTAGGCACCGAGAAGAGTGACTTGGTGGCGCCATGGCAGATAGGAAGCAAAAACCCCGCTGTGCCCCTGAAGCTCACTGTCTTCGTCGAAATTCGTGGTGAATTGATAACTCAGGATAGAATCCATTCCAAAGAAGAGCGGACCGGTCCAGCTCGCTCCGAAAATACCACGCGCTTCCCCAAGTGTTGAGGTCCCGGAGTTCTCAAGGGCGATATAACCCAGGAGTTCACGGGTAGATTCAGTGCGCAAAATAACGTCAGTTTCCCCGTATCCATCACCCGGGCTGAAAACAAGATCGACTTGGCGATTGGGATGTTTGTTGATCCAGTTCATGTCCTCGGTCAGATCGCTCTCGCGAATGACTTCGCCGCGGCCTGTTCGGATCTGACTGGCGAGGGCACGGCCCTCGGTGTTACCGGCCCCTTCTACGAGAACGTCACCCAGGCGTCCTTCGATGATGACCAGTTGGAGAACACCGGAAGAGATCTCCTGCTCGGGGACGAGGACATCCACGACGGGAAGGTCGCTCTTGCGGTAGGCGATAACAGCGTCACGAACCATCTGGTTGAGTCCGCCCAGAGTGAGGGAAGATCCGACACGTTCCGCGAAAACATCATAGACCCGGGGAGGGAGCTCGACACTCTCGGAGACCACTCCAGTTACGGATCCGAAACCGCCCTTGGTGACTGCACTGGTCGACCTCACGACACGGATTCCGCGAAGGTTCGAGGTGAGGTGGGTATTGTTGAGTGTTGGGTTGGCCGCGCCCGCAGAGTACCCGCCCTGGCCCTGCGGCAGGGTGTAGGAAACCGGCTGCACCTCGTCACGGGATGCCCCGAAAGGGTTGCGCCAACGCCAATTGGGCTCGTCTGACACGCTGCCGCCCTGCTCGTTGGTACCGCGCTTCCACCAGGTCTCCACCGGCACATCATTCTTCCGGCCTTTGTAGACGAGCTGGCTGTCTTTGTAATAAGAGGAACTCTCGTTAAAGGGCTTCAGCGTTCCCTCGGACACCTTCGAGGGTGCCTCCTGGTTGCCTACGTAGCCGGCACCGCTCATTTGCTGAGACTCCACCAGAACCAATGCGGTCGATGGATCGGCCGTCGGGCGATTCACAACAGCGCGCTCGCGAAGCTCCTTCTCTTCCCGCATGGCGTCAGCCTCGGCTTTGCGCTTCTCCTGCTTTGCCACGAGGAGGTCGCGAACCCGCTCCTTCTTCGTCACCTGATCGGGTGTGCGAAGATCCGGTAGCGGAGGGAGATCGATAAGTGACTCCTCGGGCGTCGGAGGGGGCATCGCTCCCCAGTAGTCGGAATCGCCAAAAGCCTGTAACCGTGAACCGCTCGCGGTGATACCGTCGTCGCTGGTGGGAAGGGAGTTGCGGACGGTGACTTCATCTGAGACGGGCATCCTTTTCACCTGCTCGTTCCTCAACGTCGAAAGGCGCTGCCCCAGCGTTGCCCGGCCGGTGTCTTCCGGTTGGCGACGGTAGACGCTTTGCTCGCGTCGTGCGTCCTCTTCCTTCCGTGTCATCTGACGCTTTTCACGCCAAGACTGCTTGCGATCAGGATCACCCAGATCGAGATCCGGGAGCGGCGGGAGAGCACCAAGTTCAGAATCCTGAGCCCGAAGATCGCATACGATCAAGAGGAGGAGAGAGATGGCGATGGCGCTGGGAGTCAAATACTTCATTCAGAGCGGCTTAACAAAAAGGGATGAAAGGAGATTCGTCTTCTTTCACCCCGATCTTGAAAGCTATCACTTAATTTCGCAAGAGGAATATTCAAATTAATGATGAATCTCTTATCTTGGAAAGATTAAATTCTTAGTTTAGCGGAGCAAAAGAGGGCAGAAATGCTTCAGATTGAAACCCGCTTGATCACTCAGAGGGGATTTATTGCGCCGATGGTTCCAATTGGTTCGATGGGCCCAAAGGGTTCGATCCATGAGGGAGTCCCGAAGATTCGGTAACTGGAGTATCGGTTTGTCTCAGGATCGAAGACGTAATAGGTCTCGCCTTGAAGCCCCTCGCCTGCTCTCCTTCTTCTTTCCTCCTCTTCCTCCTCTTTGATCCGGTCAAAGGCGTCAAACGAGTCCACGAAAAGAAGACCGTCAAAATTGAAGACGATGTTCGGATCAGGAATGGTGGGATCCGTCGGCTGCGTCGGGAAGGTGGTCTTTACGAACTCGGTCGCGTCGTAGTAAATGGTGTAGAGCCCGGCCCCACTCACGCCGTTGTTGTTTCTGTAGACCGGAGCGGAGGAACCGAGGGCACCGGCGACGAGCGAGTCGAGATTGGTGAGGCCGCCAGGCTCATTCACGAGGGCAAGCGCCCCTCCCTGTCCACTCAGGGCATCGGTTGGGAAGAGACCCGCACCGCTAAATCCACCGGAAGCTGCCAACCCGGTTTGATCCCACCAGAGATCGGGCGTGAGGTAGACTTCATCAGCACGCCCTGCGTAGATCCCGTTGGCCTGGTTGAAAGGGGCCGCGAAATTGGCGGGGGCCGTTGCGAAGGTGGCAGATCCCTCATTAATGCGGGTGGTGGCGTCCATCCGGTTGTTGGAACGGGCCGGGATGTAGAACTCCATCTGCTCGCTGCCGTCTCCACCGCTTGAGAAGACCGTGCCGTTCACCGCCGTGAGGTATCCGACGCCTCCGAAGAACGGGTTCAAACGACTGACGGCGACCTGGTTGCGACCTGTCGTGGTCTGGTTGGAGGTCGCCGGATCGGCATGGCCGACAAGCGCGCCGTCAAAATAGCCACTACGCCCTGCGGCCAGTACGATATCGCCAAAGCGGAATCCACTTGCCTCGGAGCGGAAGAGGGAAGACCCGCTGAGCGGGGGCAGGATCCGCACATTATCACCATTGCCTATCATGGCGTAGTTGTTGAGAGGAGTGATCGTGATCGTTCCGTCACTCATTTCACTCCCGTCGATAACGGACACGTCTCTCTTGACCAGCACGGTAATGTTACCGAGGAGGTTTCCGATGGCGGCGGGTCCCCCATGACCGATCTGGGCAAAAGCGCCGTAGATGGTCTGAGTGTCCACATTCGGAGTTGTCCCGCCCGCCACCGTGAGGTCTCTGCCGACGACCACGGTAATGTCCCCTTCCTGATTGGCATCACGGACGATGTCATTGAAGTTGGCCTGCCGGTTCCCATTCTCCACCGCAAAGTGTCCGATCTTGGCGAAGTTGAAGGCGGACGCGATCGCATCACTCCCAATAGAAGGGTTTGAGATGGAGTAGGGAGAAGCACCTGCCGTCGTAGTTTCGGGATCGGTCCTGCGCTGGGCAATCACTCCCAGGTCATTCCCCACAAAAACCCTGATGTCGCCGAAAGAGGGGGCGCCGAGCTGATAACCTCCGTGCCCGATTGCAGCGAAGGCACCAGTGACACTTTGGCCTTCATTGTCGGAGATCCCGCTCGGCTGCTCGGACCAGGCGTTCGCCCCACCCTGAACAAGAAGATTCCCCTTCACGCCTACGTTGATGTCACCCGCGAACCCTGTGGGAACTCCAAGTCTTCTCGAAGTGTCGTCACCCAGATCGGAACTGAATCCGTGGCCGACCTGCGCAAAGGAGGCCTCCACCCCTTTGCCGCCAAGCACGCTCATATTCCCGCCGGCAACGACGTTGATGTTGGACGACGCCACGAGACCATTGACGTCCTCTCCCTTGCTGAGGACGACGACATCACGACTGTTGTTAACCGCGCCATGCCCGATCACAACGGGATTCCAGCGGGACGGGGCAGCCGCCCCCAAGAGGGCGTTGAAGTTCTCGTCGCGTTCGTTTTCGTCTGCCGCTTCCGCATCGAGCCGTATGTCTCCTCCAGCGACCACGCTGATGTTGCCTATCATATCCACCGCTCTGGAAAAGCCGGCATCAAAAGTATCACCGGCAACTTGGTCACGACCCAAACCATGGCCGATACGAGTCCATCTCAGTTCCCCTTCTCCATTTGTCAGGGAGACGCTGCCTCCTGCCGTCACATCGATATTGCCGGCCTTGTCCGCGTAGTTTGAAGCGGTATTATTCACATTGAGCGAGTGGGTGATGTTGCCACCATGACCGATCTGAACATTTGAAGTCCGGGTGCGGATCCCCATCCCCTGATTATTCACGTTAAAGGCGGGATTCGAGAGATCGGTGTTCAAACGGGTGAGGCGGCCCTGTGGCTGTCTCTCACCCATCTGCATGTGGTTGAGAGTTACATCGCCCCCGGCAAGGACGGTGATATCGGCGGTGTTGAAGGCGGAACCGACGAGGGTGCCCGCGCCGCTAGGAGCGAAGTCACGCAGGCCGACGACACTCCCGGGATGACCGTTTTGATTCACATACTGAACTTGGGCAAGAGTGCTGGTCAGGGTCGTAAAGATATCGGTGGAGGATCCGTCCGAATAGAAATTTTCTTTCCGGATGTAGTCCCCGCCGGACTGTCCCCAATCCTCGACCCCCTGATGCCCGATTTTCGCGTAAGAGTACGAGAATGCTCCGTTGCGAAGGAGAACATTTCCGCCCGCAGTGACCCGGATATCGCCCAGGTAGCCGAAGAATCCGCTGCGGTAGGCCCCGTGGCCGATCTGCGACCAGGCCCGGGTGTCATAGTCGCCATCCCGCGCCGTCAGTTGCACTCCGCCTCCACCAATCACATCCACATTGCCTCCGGCAACCACGCTGATGTCACCGAGAATGAAGGACGAAGTCTCATAGTCCGCCAACTCGGGTCCACCGTGGCCGATCTGCGTATGAGAATAGATGTCGTTCCCGGCGATCATGCTGACATTTCCTCCCGCCCGGACATCGATGTCCCCGGTGATACTCATGAAGACAAGTGACCGGTTCACAGCGGTTCCGGCCGATCCATAGTAGCCCCGCGACCCGGTGACGGTCTCATCCCCGTTAGGCATGTGATAGGTCACGATCTCACGCGCATCGGGATTTTCCGTTCCTGCTGTTATCGGAGCGGTGGGAGTCCCCAAAAGCGCATTGTGATACCCTGAACCGTCTGCCCCGACGGCAAAGCTCGTACCGCCGTGACCGATCGAGGCAAAACGCCTGTCTCTTGCGGCACTCACCGTGATGCCGTCGGTCATGTAACCTCTGAGAGTGATGTTTCCGCTGTGAGCTACCACCTTGATATCTCCATGGAAGCCGTTGATGACAGACCCGTCCAGCGCCTCCACTGTCACCAGACCCACAGGAGCGAGGTCGAGAGGGGCGAGCGTGTTGGTCCCCTGAGTGGAGGTGCCTGGACCGATGTCGCGCCCGAGCCCGCGGGTATACTGCGCCGGGTTGTAATTGAGAATACGGTCCTGGAGTGGAACCTGTGCATCGGAATTGATGTTCACAAAACGTCCGGTGAGATTCCCTGCCACGATTTCCGGCACGTAGTTACCGGTATTGCCGGGAGTAATGACAACCGTGTAGGTGCCGGGGGCTCCGGCGAGAGTGTACTTCGCAAGAGAATAACGTCTTGCCTCGACAGGGTCGAGCAATGGATTAAACCCTGTCGTGACAACGCCCGAGAAAAGCTCGCCCCTTCTCAGGTTGACGTTGTCGAAATCTCCGGCAGTCGCAAAGAAGCGAAGTTGCTGGTCCGCCACAGCGGTGGGATTCCACTCGGAATGCCCGGTAAAGGTATGGCCGATCGTGGCAGTGGCTCGTGTGCCCTCTCCGGCGAGGATGTTGACACTGCCACCGGCCTCGACCCGGATACCGCCGTAGTATTCACCGAATTGACCAAGTCCGCCGTGACCGATCTGGGCGGCCGAGTTCGCCGCCGACCCCGACGTCTTGAAAGTCTGATTCGCCTGCACGTTGACATTCCCGCTCGCGCCAATCGTCGCTGTCAGCGTTCCGGTTCCGTGATTCACCGCGACGCCGCTACCAACCGCGACACCGGCCATGATGTTGATGTTGCCGTAGATGGGAGCGAGGCGACCGATGGACGTTGCGACACGGTCCGTGTTTGAACCATTGAAAGACCAGCGACGCTCCATCTGGCCGCCTTGAATCCCTGTAATGGAGAAGGCCGCGTTCCCCACGACATCATTGCCGATCTCGCGCTGGGAAATACCGGCAGCCGAGGCATTGACCCGGTTGGGCCCGCCATGGCCGATCATTGCGCCTACCATTTCCGTCCCGGAGCCCCCCTGAACGACGACGTTTGCTTTGGCGATAACGTTGATATCGGCTCCGTTCACGGCAGCCCCGAGTCCAAGTGCCGCAGTGCTCAGGGCACCGACACCGGCCCCATGCTCGGGACGCATCGCACCGAGGCCGAGGGGATCTTTTACTTCGGTGCTCCCGGCGTCCTCGATCTGCTGCCACCACCAGTTGCCCGAAGTGACGCTGTTGAAGTGAGACGCATAGGGGATGAAGGTGTCCGTGATCGGTCCGGTGCTGTTGATACCCCGCACCCCGTCGATGATTCCGTCTCCATTGATGTCCACCTCATATTGCCCGGCTACCGCCACGATGGGATCACCCACCCCGGCGACGTTCTGGTTGTTGGCGTTCGGAACGCCGCCGGTGACAGCATTGAGGCCATCACTGAGAAACCAGGCTCCGGTGCCGTTGACAGCCCCTACTCTCATGTCGAGCCGGATTTCGGGCGTTCCCACTCCGCCGTCCGTTCCCCGGTTGAGAGCCGGCGCAAAGATCTGGCCGCCATCCCGGAAACCGATCATGGCAAAACGCTGTGTAGTGGTGGTATCTGAACCGGTCACCCGAACATCGAATCCGGCGATGTTAGTGTCGCCGAAACGGCTGCCCACTTCGACGTGACGGGTCATCGTCGAAGAGCCCACAAAGACACTGCCGCCTCCATTGCCGAAGCTGCCAGTGCTCACGTAGGAATCCCATGCCGCCTGCGGATTGAAGGCGAGTGTCACGTCGCCTTCGCTACCGCCCCAGCCCGCGATCAGATTGATCGAGCCGGCACCGGAAGTACGGATGTGATTGTTCACGAGGATGGAGCCCGACGCAAAAGCGCCGAAGCTGGAGAGAGAGTTGGTCCACTGCACTGCGGCATCGCGATTATTCGCCACCGTGGCCGTGTCGTCGGTGCCGCCGCCGCCGACGCTATCGAAGATGATGCTGCCACTCTCGGTGACAACGAGCACGTTGGCCCCGTCCTGGAGAGTCTTATTGATCGCGCCTATACTGATCGTCGAATCCGTCGTCGGGGAAGTGAGGGGCGGCAGAGAACTGCCGGCGGCACCAATGACCACTGTACCGGGGTCGAAAAGGACGGTTCCGGACAAACCGTTGGCCGCACTGACACCGACCGAACCGTCAAAGTAAAGGTACTCCTTGCCCGAGACTTCGACGAGGCCGCCGTTGCCGACGAGGCCTTTCGCCGATGCCGAGACATCGCCCAGGAAAACGGTGTCCCCGTTAGCCCAGGCGATCACAGTCCCGGCATTTCCCGCCATGGAATCGGCGGAGATGCTTGAGCCGGCTTCGACGCGCAGGGATTGCGCTTCACGTAGACCGGTATTGTTCCCCTGGAAATCACCTCCGACCCGGATACGTCCCCCCTTCGTATTGCCGTCGGCAGAGACCAAAGCCCCGTCGTTGATCAGGATGGACAGGCCGGTCACCGCGATCTCTCCACCGGTCCCGAACCCGCTCCCCGCGAACACCGATCCATCGAGCGTCGTCGTTTCCGCCGCATCAATGGCAACGTCTCCGCCACGGTTTGCCCCGGAAGCATCAATCACCGAAGTTGCCGCCTGCGTCACCTGCCGACCGGTCACTGAAACGCTGCCGCCGGCATTACTCCCTACCGCATCGATCCGACCGGCGACATTGACGACACCCTGACCCGCATCAACCGCGACAGTTCCACCATCGGAGCCGGCCCGCGCCATGATCGTAGAACCCTGGCCGAGATTGATGTTGGAGCTGCTGCCCGAGGAAGTAAGGCGCACGCGACCGTTGCTGCGGTCAGCGCCGGTGGCACGGATGGCACCAGTGTTATTGATCGCGAGAGCATACACATTGCCGTGTGCTTTCAGCTCGGCAGAAGCACCGCGGATGGAGCCCTTGTTCTCAATCCCCGTGCCGGTGTAATCGGAACTTCCGCGGACGGAAATGGTAGATCCGGAGCCACCCTCCTGCAGGAGAATGTCACCGCCGGCACCGATCGCGACATTCCCATTGAGCGCCCCGATCTGGCCCTGGTTGCTCACAAACCCGCCCATGAGGACGACGTCGCCCCCTGATGAACTAATTGTGCCGAAGTTGGTCACGCCAGTAGTGGAGTTGCCATAGAAACGGCTTGGGCCGCCATTGAGGAGATCGTTGTCATCGATATCGAGAGTCGAGAGCACCGCGTTACCGCCCACATCGATGACCCCGCTCGCGCCCACGACGATCCCGCTGGGGTTGATCACGTAGACGTTTGCATTCCCTTTGAGCTGGCCGTGAATCTGAGAGATATTTCCCGATGTCACCCGGTTGAGGGCGGTGCCGTTGTTAGGCTGTACAAATCGGGTGACCTCTCCTTTCGCGATCGAGAAATCCTGCCAATTGATGATCACCGCGTTGCTCTGCTGGCTGATCTTGAGTTGATTCCCGGCCATCTTTGCGATGTCGGCGGCACCGTGAACAACGACCCCCCCGCGCGGATTTGCCTGCACCGGCGCACCGGTCATGGCGAAGGCGGGGAGGAGCAGCGACATGACCCATTTTTGGAAGCGCTTTCCGAATCTAATTGGTTTCATAGGAAAAGAGGGGGAAAAAGGTGAGGCAGTTGGTAACCTGAATACTGTTGTCGTGTCAGGTTACTCTGTGACAGAGAGTTCCGCCTGTGGAACGCCGAAGACCCGGTAGCTGGAATAGCGGTTCGTCCCGGGTTCATACACATAGTAGGAGAGTCCTCCACGGCCTACCTGACGCTCGGCGAAATCCTTACGGCGATCGAGCTCCTCGTCACGCTCATCATCGCTCCCGATGTCGCCATCAAGGAGATCTTCAAGGAGCCATCCGCCGGAACCGGGATCGGACTCGTCTTCGATGGCATCTTCATAAGCGATCGAGGAGAGAGCCTCGTCGTAGCCATCGTAGTAGAAGAGATCATCACCACGGAAGTAGGAATCATAGGTGGGTCCGTAAAAGAAGGGGCCGAACCCGATGATGGGGGGAATCACGGGCGGAAGAACCGGAATGATAGGAGTGACGATCGGCGGCACGGTCGGGTCGATCCCGCCATAGTAGATATTGTAAAGCCCGAAGCCATGGGCCGGGTAAGTGCCCTCGGGCGTGAAGGTCGCATCCGCCTCCGTAAGCCCGGTTGCAGGGAAGGCGTGCTCGACGGCGATCTGCTCATCGGCCCGGTTGGAGCCCGGCGCGGGACTGCGGGTGTAGTTGGCATTGCTGAGATAGGCCCCGGTTGCGATCCGATTGGACGAGGAATCCGGCATGTAGAGACGAAGTTCGCCAAAGATGCCGCCACCCGCAGCCGTGATGACAGTGCGGTCGGTGGTGATGAACTGCCCGGGGCCTCCTGCGTAGGGATTGTTGCGCCCCACTGCGATGAAAGTATCGCCCTGCGTTGATCGAAGCACTTCTGATGGAGCAATCTCAAAGTCAAAGTGGCCGATGAGAGCCTGTCCCGTCCTGAGAGAATTCCCCACGCTAATGTGAATGTCACCGTTTCGGGTGCCCGTGCCGAGGTTGCGCTGATCACCGTGACCGATCTTACCCCAGTTATCTAGGTTGAGACCGACACCACTGTTCATGATCATGTTGTTGGCTGCAATGATCTTAATGAAGCCATTGGTGTCACCGCTGCTGTTGTAGCCACCATTCCCGATCTGGGCACCGCTACGTGCGGCGTACCCGCCGATGACTTTCACATTGCCACTGCCACCGAGTGCAAACACCTTTATCGATTCATCCACTTTACCCGTATTTCCCGGAGCTTCGGGTGAACCGTGCCCGATCTGGGCGGAGTTGAACTTATTGGTACTGACATCAGTAGAGATCATTCCGCCGATCACGTTAACACTGCCGTTGCCCGTGCTTACCGTGATGTTCCCAAAATGACTACCGCCCGCCGCGTAGCCGCCATGGCCTAGCTGAGCCGGGTGGATGCGCCCTGCACCGCCGCCGTGACCCCTGAGCAGGCCGAGCGGATCGCTGATCGCGAGGGGGTTGCCGTCGAAGTCCACTCGAGAGGCCAGGGGAACGTTGCTACCACCCATAAAGCTGATGTCACCGTCGGTCGTGATGAGCCTGATATCACCAAAATGCCCCCAGTTCCCATCACCCGCACCGGCGGTCCCGGCGGGCAGGCCGGAGGTATTGATCGAAGTGAGACTGGCGTTGTTCGTGGTTGAGGGATCCGAATCGTAACCGCCGTGCCCAAGCTGGGCATAGAGACGTCCGTCATCATCGTAAAGCGGATTGTTGGTCGTGAGAGTGCCCGCGACAAAGGAGATGCTACCTCCGACCTCGATATCAATATCTCCGTTCATCCCGAAGGTGAGCGCGCCATCGCCCGTGCCGCTCCGCGCGTTAAATCCACCGTGTCCGAGCTGGGCGTAACCGTCCTGTCGATCCCCTGCTTTGAAGAGGAGTCCCACGCCCTCGGTGTCGCGAGTGCCGCGCACAAAGATGTTGCCGAACATGTTGCCGTCAGAGTCACTGCCTCCGTGGCCGAGCTGTGCATAATTCTGGTAGTCAAACTGGCGGTGCCCTCCGAAGCCGGCGGTGAAACGAAGCCCCCCGACGAGGTGGTTCGCATCCACGTGGTCGATCGTGATGTTCCCCGACTTGATACCCTTCACATCCCAGCCGCCGTGACCGAGCTGCGCATAGCCACGATGCCATGCCCCGCCCTGGAAGCGGATGTCACCGGCCGCACCAATCGTAATATCCCCCGACATGCTCGGCAGGTCATTGGCCTTGTTGTTGGGTCCCTCTGATTCATACCCGCCGTGCCCGAGCTGCGCATAGGCACGCTCCTTGAGCCCCTGTGCGGTCTGGAAGGCAGATCCCACGACGGTGACACCACCTCCCAGAATCACGGGAGCGGAAACTGGATCAATTCCCGTGGAAGTCGATGCACCTGCCGTGAGGCCACCTTGACGGAAGCTCACCAGTCCGGTGTCGTAGTTGATTTCACCGACCTTCACACCATCCAGAAAGAGGCCTGCATCGGCCTGGGGGACTATTACCGCAGGGGTTCCGCCAGTGGGGGCGCTGGTACGATCATCCGAGCTGTTGCGGGGCACATCGACAATGAAACGACCATCGGAAAGTTCGATCCTCACACTTCCCGGAACAATATTAGAGAGGCCCTCCGGCATTTGGTAGTTCAAAGTGGAACCGACGGAAGCAGGGTAGGCGTTTCCAGTGAGTGCCGCAATGGGAACCCATACACCATTCCCGGAAGTCATAGCAGCCTGAATGATATTCGTGTTCCCGACCCGGGCGATAGCAGGAGCAGCAAGTGCAGCGAGAAAGTCAAGACCACCCCAGGCATTGATCGTAATATCTCCAGTATGTATCCCGCGGGCGGCGTACCCGCCGTGCCCGAGTTGCGCATAGGCCTCGAAACCGCCGCCGGTCCCGCGAATCACGGTGGTGGTATTTGTTCCATCGAGCGAGGCGGCCGTTGTTCTGATGAGAGATTGCGCACCCAGGATACTGCCATCAAATCGAATCCCGCCGCCATTTGCCGTCACTGTGATATCGCCGGTAAAGCCCAGTTCTGTATTGGCGCTGGCGCTGTGCCCACCGTGGCCCAGTTGCGCGTAATCACGCCACATGTCCCCGGCAACGAAGGTGATCCCGCCGGTGCCGGCGTTGCCATCCGCGTTCGCCATGTCGCCGGTCCCCGAGGTCACCGTGATGTCCTGCTTGTCGGGAATGACGGTGGTGCTGGCATATCCGCCGTGACCGAGTTGTACGAACCTTTCTTCTGTTTGCCAGATACCGGGCTGGCCGGTTTGCGGGGCCCCTGTCGGGCTGGCATTGCTGAACCACCAGTAGGCATAGTCGGTGGACAACCCGAGCGCGTCTTTTTCACCACTCTCAGGAGAGATGAAACTGATTCCGCCCCGAGCAGTGACGACGATCTCAGCCGTGTTGGCTCCCAGCGTGGCCGTCTTGGTCGAGGCATCCCATCCCCCTATCAGGGTGCTGTCGCTGTCGTACCCGCCGTGGCCGAGCATCGCATGGTCACGGAACATCCTGCCCGCCGTAAAATTGATGGCTCCACCGGTGGCCCCGGCTCCCTGTCCGGCTAAAACGGTGATGGTTCCACCTTTTGGACCTCTGACCACGTCTCCACCGTGCCCGATCTGTGCGAAATTCAGTCCGTAACCCCAGACTCGATCCGCGCGGAAGTTATCTCCCCCTGCAGCGATCACATCCCCTTTGTCAGCCTCGACCCGGATGTTCCCCTGGAACCCTACGGAAGCCGCAAGGGTAGGCGTTCCGAAGGGAGTGGAGGCTCCCGCACCGAAGTCCGGAGTGAGATCCGTCGTGTTCTCAGCCCTGAAATTAGTGCCTCCGTGACCGATCATGGCGTGATACCAACGGCGGTTGCCGGCCTTCACCTGAATGCCGACGTTGGCTCCCGGATTCCGGGGATCCACGAAAGTGCCTCCGGCAAAAACGGTGATATCTCCTGTCATCGAGTTGTCGGGGATGATATTGGCCACATTGGTGCCGCCGGGCATGATAAAAGTTGCCCCCGCAGCAGGAAAATCGGAAGTAGCCCCGCCGTGACCAATCTGAACGTGGCTGCCCAAATTCGAGGCGTCGGAAGCATTGTTCTGGGGTGTCACGGTGGTCCCGTCAATGATGGGACCGGCGTTAATATCACCGTCCCTGATAGCCTGGTTGTGACCCAGCAAACGGATCGCCCCCGTCGTCGCCGTCACCACCACATTACCACTCCGTGACTGATCCCAGACACTCTGGGAGTTCCCTTCGTAGTTGGAACCATGGCCGATCTGGACAAAGGATCGGCTCCCGCGCCCTCCGAGGAGCTGAATTCCGAGACCCTGCGGACCACGAACGAAACCTGACGGAGTTTGACCATGGGCGATAACGGTGATGTCACCATGGGTGCTCGACTGGTTCTCGGCCCCACCATGCCCGATCATGCTGTAAATATCCTGGTTGACCGAAATACTCAGATCATCATTCGCATCGAAATCACGAGATCCCATGAGGAGAATGTCCCCATCCGCTTTCACCGTGATATCGCCGTCGATTCGGGCTGCGTCTCCGGCATAGTTAGTGCGCCAAGTGCTGGCAAAGAACGAACGTCGGTTAGTCGATGGGGCTATTGAGATACCGTCACGGGTGACGCGCGGAGCATTTAGCGCGTTCCCGGCAGTGCTATTCCACTTGTCTTCCGTCCCGTCAGAGAGAATCCCGCCGTGCCCGATCTGCGTGTAGCTGGAGTTGATGCCGCCACGGGCGTCAAGCCGACCACTCAAGCCAACCGAAATATCGCCGGTCGCACCCCAGCCCGCTCCGCGGAAGGCGTTTGTGCCGCGTGCGAGGGTGTCCCCCGTGCCAAATTCAGTTCCACCGAGGAGGGCGATGTAGTTTTTCCCCTGCACGTTACCAGCGGAATTTCCCCACCACTCGTTGATGACCAATCCATTGTGAGTCCTCGAAAGTTCATATTCCACACCATTGTCAGAAAATCCCAGTTGCGCCCAACTCTGGCCGCGCAGGATACTACCCCGGAGGAATAAGTCCCGGGCCGCAAGGTTGGTGGCACCCCGGCGGCTCCCAACGTCAACACTTGTCTGGGTGCCGGTTCCCCCGATGAAGACGGAGCCGTAGGAGCCGTTGACGGTATTGAAAAGACCCGCCGCGTCGTTGGCCACGTTGCCATCGTTCATGGTCGCCAAAACCGCAGCCATGTCGAAGCCGCCCATCGAGAGGCCGGTAGTGCCATTCCAGCCGGCCACTACGTTGACACCGCCTTGACCGGCGCTATGAACGGAGGAGTTGAAACGGATGTCGCCCATGGCGAGGAGAGACAGGGTCCCCCCCACGATCGCGGCGGAGTCCTGATACCATTCGATCTGATCCGCAGCCGCGTTGGTGGTCGAGTCCAATCGGCCCACGGTGATATTCCCGGCCTGGGTTCCGCCGATGTTGGTTGAAATCACGACATTGGTTCCCGCATCGAGCTGGCTCGAGATCCATACATTGCTAATAGTGCTGCCCCCGAGGGCGGGAGCACCGGTCGCCGAGATCGTGATGTCGGTCGGATCAAGCAGAAGCGTCCCGGCGCTTCCCGACACCGTCGTAAGATCCACCCCGCCTGTCACTTCGAGCGTGCTCTTCCCGGAGATCTCGGCAAAACCACCTCCATTGATGCCCCGGGCGGAAACATCGCCTTGGAAGAGCGTGTCCCCGTCTGCCCAGAGAATAATATTGCCGCCCTTGCCGCTGCCGACGGCGTCGGCAATGATGAGAGATCCTGCGGCTACAGTGAGGTTCCGGGCGTTGGCCATTTCGGGATCTTTGCCCTGAAAGCCGCCACCGATCATGGCGGTACCGCCACCTGTCTGTCCGGAGACATCCACAACCGCCTCGCTGCCAACCGCCACCTCGCTGCCCTCGACAGTGACACGACCACCAGCGGCACTGCTGCCGGATGCCGCCACGGTGCCGTCCACAGAGGTAAGGCCCGTCGAGGCGATCGAAACAGTCCCGCCGGTGGAACCCACCGCCGTGACGGTAGCGCCTGCCGCAACATTCACCCCGCTGCCCGAGATGGAAACAGTGCCACCGATCTGCCCGGGAGCGCCGGAGGCATCCACCGATCCGGCATTGATGTCGACCTGTCCGCCGGAAATCATGACCTGACCGCCGGAGCCATTGGCATTGCGGGCCTGGAGGGTGCCGGTATTGACGATGCTGCCGCCCGACCCGGCACTCAGGGTGAGTTTGCCGCTGCGGAAATTGTAGCCGCTCGCCCGCACCACGCCGTCATTCCTGATCGCGAGGGCATAGACATTGCCGTGCGCGGAGAGTTGCGCCGCCGCCGCATTGACCGTGCCGGAGTTATCGATACCGACATCTTTGCCGGCTCCGCCGGATTTCACAGAGATGGTCGCTCCGCCGGCGTGATCGACGACCATGTCGCCACCCGCCCCGAAAGCGACCACACCACGCGGGGCGTTCACTTGCCCATCCGCCGCGTTCTGGAGGAAGTTACCCATGAGGACAACGTCGCCATTCTGGCTCTCAATGGTTCCGTAGTTTTGAATGCCGGCGGCAGTATTCCCCCGGAAGCGATTCGCACCGCCGTTGAGGAAGTCTTTGTTGTTCACATCGAGGGTGGACATCGTGAGCATGCCTGCGACATCGATCGCGCCGCCCTTGCCAACGACAATCCCGTTGGGGTTGATGACGAGGACACCGCCGTTCGCCGCCTTGAGTTGGCCGTAGATCTCGGTCGGGTTGCCCGAGACGACCCGGTTCAGAGTGATCGCATTGCCGGCCTGATTGATCCTTGTGACCTCGCCCTTCTGAATCGAGAAAGACTGCCAGTTGATGATCGCCTTTTGAGAGAGGTTATTGATGTTGAGGTTGGCACTGCCGAGCCCCTGGAAATTCACGTTCCCGGCTACGACCTGCTGACCGTGCGGATTAGCACTGAGTTGCACCGGCATGAGGATGAGACCTGGCGTGAGCGACACGATGATCAACACTTGGAGCAGGAGGCTCCGGCGAAGTTTGGGCGCGATGTTTTTCATATAAAAATAGGGAGCTGATGGGGAAAGAGGCGGATCACATCTGCCCAACCCTACATCCCGAGGGTCGTAACCCTAATGGGATGACAGCATAGTGAGCGCTTGTAAATCCAAATTTCACGATTGGAGTGATCAAATTTCAATTATTATTGTCGTGCCGCCAAATAGCGTGACACGCGAAAGGGCAGGTTTTTTGCCTTTTTCTCCGTAGCGGAACAGCTCGCCTCCCAATGACTCTCACAGCTCTGGAAATTCAAGGTTTCCGGATCAATCGACTGGTGACTCCTCGATCAGGAACGAGCGGTTCCTGAATACACACTGCTGATGCCCCCGAACTGGGGTTCCCAACGCGCTTCGTCGAATCCCTGCGCCCGGATGAGGGCTAACATACGGTCTCCCGAGGGGAAACGCTCGATGGAATCCCCCAGGTAGGCGTAGGCCTCGCGGTTCCCGGTGAGGGCTCCGGCGAGGAAGGGGAGGACGTAGTGGAGGTAAAAGCGGTAGGGCACTCTGAGCAGTGGATTTGTCGGGAGGGAAAAATCGAGGACGACGAGTCGCCCGCCCGGCTTGAGGACTCTGGAGAATTCCCGCAGGGCGGCGGCCCAGTCGGCCATGTTGCGCAGCCCGTAGCCTATCGTGAGGGCGTCGAAGCTGTCATCGGGAAAGGGAAGGGCGAGCCCGTCGCAGACCATGAGTTCGGGGAGACCCCGCTTCCTCGCCTCTGCGAGCATGGGGGCGCAGAAGTCCGCACCGATGACGCGGGCATCCGGCACGGCTGCGGCGACGGTCATGGCGAGGTCGCCGCTCCCGGTGGCGACGTCGAGGACGCGGGCGGGACTGACTTCCCGCACGAGTGCGGCGACGCGGCGGCGCCAGAGGATGTCGATCCCGAGGCTGAGGACGTGGTTGGTGAGCACGTAACGACTCGCGATGGCGGAGAAGGCCCGGTGAACGAAGGCGGGGTTCTGGTCCTGTGATTGCTCTGGCATCCGAAACGCCGCTCTCCCTAACGCCGCCCGGACCGCGACTACGGAACCGGGGGTGAAAAATTGCTCACAAAAATGCTCACGAGAGGACTCGAACCTCCACGGGTCTCCCCACTAGAACCTGAATCTAGCGCGTCTACCAATTCCGCCACGTGAGCAGCGTCTAAAAGCGAGCCCCTAAGAAACACGGGAACGTCGTGAAGACAACCGCTTTTATTTGCCGCATGGCAGAATGAGAGAGAGGTTCCGCGACCGGTTTTCACCCTCCCCTCCCCTGACCCCGACACCCCGTGACTCTATCCGAGATCCATTTCTGGCGCGACCCAGAGTTCCATTGCGCCGCGCGGCAGATGGCGCTGGATGAGGCGCTCTTTCACTGGTCTGCGACGACGGGACTCGCGGCGGCCCGATTTTACCACTGGGAGTCCCCTGCGGTGACCGTGGGGTATTTTCACCGACCCGGTCCGGGTGACCTGTCCCTCCCGGTGGGGACAGTGCGGCGCTTTACCGGGGGTGGCCTCGTCGAACACGGGGAGGATCTCACCTTTGTCCTGACCCTACCGGCAGGGAGCGAGGCAGCGCGGGCGGCGGGCTCGGCGCGCTACCGCTGGATCCACGAAGCACTCGCCGGGGCTCTCGCGGCGACAGGTCTCCCCGTCGCGCTGGAGCCGCCCCACCTCTCCGCGAGTCCCGGCCCGTGCTTCCGCCATCCCGTTCCGTGGGACCTGCGCGATCCGCAGTCGGGAACAAAAATCGGCGGCGGGGCCCAGCGACGCTCTCGCGGCGCGGTCATTCATCAGGGCAGTGTGCGGCTGCCCGCAGAGCTGCGCGACCCGCGGGCGGAGTGGATCGGGGATTTCCTCCGCCGCCTTTCCCGCCGTCAAACTGCCCTCGACGCGGCGGGGCGCGAGACGGTGACTTGCGATGCTGTCAACAGAGAAACGGACCGCTACGGTTCGACCGAGTGGAACCGTGCCGGATGAACTCTTCGGGAAAAAGGATGTGACAAATGAAATTTTATGGTAAAACACCCCTTCGGTGAATTTCAGAGTCCCTTGAAATAAGATAATCTTAGCGAAGGGCACCGAAATCGGGAGAGATGCAGAGTTGGTATAGCTTTGAACTGGATGGGGAAGTCTGCCGGGTGGAGAAAGAAGACACTCACGGCAGTCTCGCCGCGTACTTGTGTCGCCTCGATCCCTGCTTCTCTCACTTCGCCGATGACCGGGCCGGTCGCTGTCCGCGGCTCGTCGTGATGGGAACCCTCGAGGGAGACCGCCATCGCTTCCGCGTCGTCGATGCCGGGCTGATGATGCTCGCGATGCTGGCGGGCCGCCAGGTCTGGACGCCCGAGGGTATCCGCAACGCCGAACCCGAGCACCCCCTGAACCTCGCTTTTCAGGACCGGCAGTTCGAGTGTGGGGAAGAGCGCGTCGATGCGCTCGTCGCGCTCACCTTCGAGGGCTACTACCGGCCCGACCTGCGGCGCCAGGGGCAGATCAATGACCAGTTCGACGCCATCGTCAGTCGCACCGTCAATGTCCCGGCAGTGCGCGAGACCGCGACCCAGGTCTTCGCCTCGACCGAGCAGCTGCGCCACGAGGCCGCCCTGCGCGCCGAGCGATCCGGTCAGGAGAGCACGGTGTGGACGGGGAAACGCGACATCTTCGGCGATCGTTTCACGAAGCAACTCTTCCGCCTCGGGGAGAGAGAGGGCCTGCACTATGTCGATGGATCGAAGCGCCGCTTTTTTCAGCCGGACAACCTCGTCGAGTTGCTCCGCCTGAAGCGCGAATATCCCGAGGCCGTCTTTGTCGCCGGCGGCACTGCCATCGCCCGGCGCAGCGGGGGAGTCGAGTATGCGAACCTCATCTCGCTCGAGGGAGTAAAGGAACTCTCCTCCTTTCTTACAACGGAAGACGGCTGGGAAATCGGGGCCGCCGTCTCGCTCACCCAGGTCGCCGAGCACATCGGGCGCGAGTGCCTCCCTTTTAATAAAGTGCTGCGCCGCTTCGCCTCGCGCCCCGTTCGCAATCGAGCGACCCTCGGCGGCTACCTCGCCACGGCGTGGAGTTCGGGCCAACTCGCGCCGCTCCTCATGGCGTTGAATGCCCGCGTCATCCTGCTCTCCACCGACGGCGAGCGCGATGCGCCGGTGTCGCAATTCTACACCGGAAACGGCGGCACCATCCTGCAGGCGAACGAGATCATCCGCAGCGTCATCATCCCGCGGTCAAACGAGACCATCCTCTCCGCCCGCGGCATCACATCACGACTGTGCGATGTCTACACCGTCGGTCCGCGCCGCACCTCGTGCGAGCCCTATGCGACCGGCGCCTTCGCGATCGAGCTGCGTGATCGCCAGATTGCAAAGGCATGGCTCGCCTACTCGGGCATCGAGGATCGACCCGGTCGTGCCCGCGAGGCCGAGGAGTTTCTTGCCGGTAAAGCCTGGGAGGAAAAGACCCTCATCCAGGTACTCGGGGTGTTGAATCGCTCCGTCGAAGTCGGTACTCGCCGACAAGTCGCCACAGAGCCCGAGTATCGCAAACAGCTCGTTGGAACCCTTTTCCAGAAATTCTTCTACCAGCACCCGCAGCCCGACAGCGTCCGGCCCGAGTCCTTGACCGCGACCGGCGAGTTTGCCAGACTCGATGAACCCTTTTTTGACGTGATCCCTTCCTGATCAGCCCGATGAGCGATACCGAAGACAACATCACGCCCTTCCGTCTCCCCGTCGATCCACTGAAGCCGGCAAAAGAGAGCTTCGGCGAGAGACTCCGACGCCGACGCGACCAACTCGCCTCGGGGAGCGAGGAGCGCACCGTCTCCTCGTGGCAATCACGTGCCCGCGTCCTCACCGCCCTCGTCATCGAAAGTCCCCACGCCGCTGCCGCGATCATTCGTATGGATGGCGCCGAAGCCTGCGCCGCCGAAGGCATCGAAGCCGTCCTCTTCGCCCGCGACATCCCGCCTTTTCGCAATTTGCTAGGGCAGGAGTTCTCGGGGGAGCCTCTCCTCGCCGAGGAAGAAGTCCATTATTGCGGCCAGCCCGTTGCCCTCATCATCGGTCGCGATGAGAAATGCTGCCGTGCCGCCGCGAGGCTCCTCGAGATCGATTATCATCCCTCCCCCGGCATCCTCACAATCGACCATGCCCTTGCCATGACCGCCTTTCACGAGGCCCCGCGTGTCTGTGAACGAGGGAAAATGCCCGAGCGACCCCGCAGCGACCAGAGGCAGCAGAGCGGCACCTTTTTCCTGCCGCCGCAGCAGGCACACCTCATCGGGAACACCGATGTCAAAGTGACCCCTGTGAACGGGGGCCGCGGCTACTCTGTCAGGGCGCACGCCCTCTCCCCTACCCTCGTTCGCACCGCAGTAGCCCGCACCGCCGACATCCCCGAGTCGGATGTGCAGATCGAGACGATAGAGCTGGCCGGGGTGACCGACGCCCTCGAACTTGAACCCGTGCGTCTCGCCATGCTCGCGACCCGGGCCTCGATGACCTGCGGCGCCGCCGTCATCGTAAAAGTAGCAAGCGCCGATTCCCCTCTCGTCCGCGGCGAACGCCACGGCGTGAAAGTCGACTACGATGTCAGTTACGACGGCAAAGGCAGGATCGATAGTCTCGACCTGAGGCTCGACGTCGATGGCGGCTACTACGCGACCGACTCGGCCACGGTCATGGACCGCGCCACCCTGCATGCCGACTCAGTCTACGGCATCCCGAATCTGCGGATCACTTCGCGACTCTGCCGCACCAACAGACTCACCTCCTCGAGCCTCCCGGCCGAAGGCTCCGCCCAGGGTGCCTGGGCCGCCGAAGAGATCGTCCGCCGCATCGCCGCAGCGCTTGGCCTGCCTACGCATCAAGTGAGGGAAAGCAATTTCTACGAGGAGGGCCACGAGCTCAAGACCACTCCCTACGGCCAGACCATCCACGCCGCCGCCATTCACCGCGTCTGGCACCAGGTGATGCGGCGCAGCGAATTCGAAAAACGCGTCGTCGCGATAGGGAAATGGAACAAACGCAATCCCTGCTACAAGCGCGGCATCGCCGTCGTGCCGGTGAAGTTCGGTCTTGGTGACCCGCGCCCCGAGCGGGACGCTGCCGCCGTGCTCGTGCAGATCCTCGCCGATGGCTCCGTCCTCGTCCGGGTCGGACTCGTCGATGTGAACGACGGATTCCGCGGCCAGATCCGCGAAGAAGTCGCGACCCGCCTCGGCATCGACAAAGAGGCGATCCGCGTCATTCTCAACGACTTCGAGGTGCTGCCGCGCTCCACCCCCGTGATCGGGACCGATGCCGCCGGACTCGTCCTGCGCGCCCTCGCCGATGCCTGTCGCAATCTCATCGTCCGCCTCCGCGAAGTCGCCCTGCAGCTCTTCGCCGCCCGCGGGCAGACCGAGGTCGAGATCGAATCGATCCGCTTTGCCCGGGGCCTCGTCGGACCCGACATCTCGCCGAACAGCCCTCTCCATTTCAAAGAAGTGATCGAGGGTGCCTGGCGCAAGCGGGTCAATCTCGTCGAGACCGGTTACCACCGCACTCCCAACCTCTGGTGGGATCACGAACTCGGGGCGGGGTGGCCCTTTTCCTCCTTCACCTACGCCGCCGCCGCCGCCGAGGTGCAAATCGATACCTTCACCGGCGAGATCCAGATCCTACGGGTCGATATCGCTCACGAGGGCTCGGCTTCGCCCGAGCAGAATGATCGCGACTTCGCCCAGTTGATGCGATCCTTCACCCTCGGGGTGGGCTGGCTCTTGTCCGAGGGCATTGACGCGTCCGAGTCAGGGGAAGACGGCTACAGCGCCGGAGCCGAGGGCGTCCCCGGATTCGCCGACGCACCGCTGCAAGTCGTGACCGATCGACTGAGACCGCACGGAGACGCCCTCGGCTCTCCCGGCGATCCCTGCGCCGAAGCCCCCGTCATCCTCGCCGCCTGCGTCCGCGAAGCGATCTGGGATGCCCTCCGCGCCTTCGGCCTCCGGCCCGACCTCGAGATCGAGCTGCCCCTGCCCTCGACCCCGCCGCGGGTCATCTCCACTCTCCGGGAGATCAGCCGCCAGGGTCGGGAAAAAGACTCGGCGAAATCTCAGACCTGAGCCTCCCGGGTCAGTCACCAGACCCTCTTCACTTCCTGACAAAATCGTCAAACTTCGGAGCTTGAGCGACGCGGCAAATGAGGTTCACTTTTCCTCCATGCTCTTCACGGTCTTTTCCCTCACCGCCGCCCTTATTCTCATCCTCCCCGCCCTGAATATCTTCGAACACCGCACCCTCTTCCTGACCTTCCGCAAGGAGCACCACACCCTGCCGCCCCACGTCGCCCTGCCCTTTGCGCGCAAGCTGCAGGAGCGCGTCGGGCAGAAGTCCGTGCGTGACCGGGGGTGTGCCTTGGCTCTGGCGTTTCGGGATATCCCGACTTATCCTCACGGCAAATACGCCCGCTGCCGTGAGCAAACCCACTCCATCCTCCCTCCCCCGCACCGCCATCCTCAATGTCGTCGGTCTCACCCCGCGCCATATCGGACCCGACACGCCCTTCATCCGGCGCTTTCTCGCCCGCGAAGAAAACCGTCTCGTCCACATCACGCCGCAACTCCCCGCCGTGACCTCGACGATGCAGGCGACCTTTCTCACGGGCCGTTCCACCGGGGAGCACGGCATCGTCGGGAACATGTGGTATGACCGGGCCTACTGCGAGCACCGCTGCTGGAAGCAGTCCAACCACCTCGTCGAGGGCCGCAAACTCTGGGAGCAGATCCGCGAGGAGAATGATCCGGCCTACACCTGCGCGAAGGTCTTCTGGTGGAACAACATGTACTCCACCGCCGACTACCAGATCACGCCGCGTCCCATTTATTGCGCGGACGGGAAGAAGGTCTTCGACGTGCAGACCTGGCCGATGAAGCTGGCGAAAAAGGTCACGCGCAAGCTCGGCCCGTTCCCCTTCCCCGCCTTCTGGGGTCCCGCTGCCGGGATCGCCTCGAGCGAGTGGATCGCCAAGTCCGCAAAGTGGTTCGAAGAACACTATTCGCCCAGTCTGAATCTCGTCTACCTGCCCCATCTCGACTACAACCTGCAGCGACTCGGGCCCGATTCACCGAAGATCGGCGAGGACCTCACCGCGATTGACAAGGTCGTCGCCGACCTCGTCGTCTACCTCGAAAAGCGCGGCGTCCGCGTCGTCCTGTTGAGCGAGTATGGCATCACGGCGGTTGATCGCCCCATTCATCTCAATCGGCTTTTCCGGGAAAAGGGCTGGCTCTCCTGGCGCGACGAACTGGGGCGCGAGATGCTCGATCCCGGCAACTGCAAGGCCTTTGCGATCCCCGATCATCAGGTCGCCCATATCTATGTGAACGAGCCCGCCCTGCTCGACGAGGTCGTGGCGATGCTGCGCAAAATCAACGGGGTCACCGATGTCTTCACCCGGGACGAACAGGCCGCGCGGGGACTCCTCCACGAGCGCAGCGGCGATCTCCTCGTCGTCTCGGACGAGCGGAGTTGGTTTACCTACTACTACTGGAAGAGCGACCGCAAAGCGCCCGACTACGCCCGCTGTGTCGATATCCACCGCAAGCCGGGCTACGATCCGGTGGAGCTTTTTATCAACCCGAAGTTCTGGTTTCCGAAGCTGAAAGTGATCTGGCGACTCGCCAAAAAATTCCTCGGCTTCCGCATGCTGATGGATCTCATCCCCCTCGATGCAACTCTCGTGAAAGGGTCACACGGCTGTATCCCGAAAGATCGCGCCGATCATCCCGTCATGATAGGGGCCTTCCCCGGCCTGGCTGATGGAGCAACGATAGGGGCGACGGAGGTCTACGAAGAGCTGCGGGCCTTTTGTCTTCGCGGGAGCGAGGGGGCCGATGATGACGAGGCAGCATCAATCAAGTAGCGTTTCGTAAGCCCTTCGGCATGCGAGTGCCCGATTGTTGCTGGCCTCTGTGAGGCCGGGTTGGATGATCAGGTGAGAAAGGGCGTCGTGTTCATTCGTGAGCCTATCCCGGCCTCGCAGAGGCCCGCTACAGGGGGATGTGAGTGCTCGATTGTCGCTGGCCTCTGTGAGGCCGGGTTGGATGATCAAGTGAGAAAGGGCGTCATGTTTATTCGTGAACCTATCCCGGCCTCGCAGAGGCCGGCTACAGGGGCGGGTCAGCGGAGGCGCAAGGTCAATCGTCGTGGTGAAATCGGCTCTGCATGATGATGCTATCGCCTTCGACCCGATAAACGAGGCGGTGTTCCTGCGTACTTCTTCTCGACCACCAGCCTTTGAGATGCTGAATCTGAAACACGTTCGCGCGGGTGGAGTGGAGGTTCAGCGTGGTTTCCATCGCTTCGTACTCCTCGATAGCCAGCAGGGCGACCTTCCCCTCCCCGTTCCGACTGATGGTGATGGGCTCACGGTCACGGGAAGCCGACTCAATCAGCCCGGCCAATTGATTTCGGGCATCGGTGTAGCTGATTGTTTGCATGCTCAATTGATAGCACCTGGACGGAATTCTATCAAGAACGCGGAAATCCCTTCCTCAACGCACAACCAGGGCAATCAGAGCGCCCGCACCCAGCAGGATTCCCAGACCGATAAATTCGGCGACGACAGACTCGGAAGAACTCCCCCACTCGAGGTCGATTTTTCCAAACGTTATCCCCTTCACCACCACATGACCAACCCATCCGCACAGGGTATCGAAGAGAAATTCGAAAACGATCATCACCTCACCCCTGCCCGTAGTACGCCCCCGCACCGTGCTTGCGCAGGTAGTGCTTGTCGAGGAGGTAGCCGGGCAGACCGCTCTGCTGCGCATTGAGCTGCCAGGTGCCGAGAGCCATCTCGGAGCAGACTTCGAGGGCGACGCTGTTTTCCACCGAATCGAGGGCATTTTTTCCCCAGGTGAAAGGCGCGTGGAACTTCTGGAAACACCCCGGCATCTCCAGCGGATCGATCCCGCGCTCCCGAAAGCACTCGACGATGGCGAGGCCGGTATTGGCCTCGTAGTCGGTCGCGACTTCTTCCGGCGTGAGCTCGCGCACCACCGGGACCGGGCCGTAAAAATGATCCGCATGGGTCGTCCCCTGGCAAGGCAGTTCGACTCCGGCCTGAGAAAAAATCGTCGCGTGGACGGAGTGAGTGTGCGTCACCCCGCCGATCGCGGGAAACTCGCGGTAGAGGATGCGATGGGTCGGCGCGTCCGACGACGGACGCAGCGTTCCCTCGACGACCTGCCCCTCAAGATCGAGCACGACCATGGCATCCACCGTGAGATCACTGTAGGCGACGCCGCTGGGCTTGATCACAAAGAGGCCTTTTTCCCGGTCGATCCCCGAGACATTACCCCAGGTAAGTCGCACCAGCCCTTCGCGGACCAGCATCAGATTGGCCTCGAGCACTTCCACTTTCAATTCCCTCAGCATGGGATGGAAAGAAACCGCGAACGACGGGGGTGCAAGGAAAGAATTCCGCCAAGAAAAAGGAGGATTCCTGCGCTACGGTGGGTATCCTTCCCCATCCCCCGACCTCATGTGGCGTAAGACTCAAAAGACTCTGGCGACGTTTATCCCGGCGATGCTGCTCCTCGTCTATCTGACGGTGGCGGTCTGTCTCCTCAACCGCTGGGACGCGATGGTCGCGGTGACCTTGATCCCTGTCTGGCTCTGGGCCGGGGTTGGTATGGTGATCTCGCTGCTCTGCTGGATCCTCTGCCGCGGGCTGCCCTCGCTCCTCGTCTTCTGCCTCTGCCTTGCTACCGGGATCCTCTTTTCAGAAGAGACTCTCGGGATCGCCCGCGAGCTCGTCGTCGCGGTCAAAGGGGGAAAATCCGCGTCTCCGGATCCCGGGCCGTCGATGATACGTGTCGTCAATGTGAACTGCGGCGGATCCGAGGCTGCGTTGCGTCGCGCGATGGAGTCAAAGCCCGAAATCCTCGTAATACAGGACGCACCGGGAAAGGCGGTCCTCGATTCCGTCGCCGACCAACTCTACGGGGTAGACCGCAGTGTCTCCTCCCACCTCACCAACGCCATCCTCGCCCGCGGCGAGTTGATGGGAGTATTCACCGATCCCGACAACGCCACTCTCCATGCCCGCATCAAACGGGCTGACGGCTTTATCGTGGATGTCACCAATCTCGACCTCGAGGGGTGCGCCCCTACTCTGGAGATGTGGCGTCCCGCCATCTGGAAACAACTCATCGAGGCCAGGGTCCTCAACCGCCGCCTCGTCCGCGCCTGTCTCGGGGAAAATGAGATCACGAGATCTAATATCGGTCGTGTCATCAGCGGCGGATTCGGCACCCCGCCCGGCGACGATGTCTACCGACCGCTCGAGACGAACGGTCTCCTCGACACCTACGCCGAGGCAGGCCTGGGATGGGGCAACACCTTTCCTTCGGAATATCCCGTCCTTCGCCTCGACCAGATCTGGGTCTCGCCCAATCTCCTCCCGATCAGATCAGTCACCCGGCTCAATCCCGAATCGACAAATCGTATCGTCGTGAGCGAGGTGGAGATAAAGCGCCCCGCCGCCGCCACAAAGATCGTCGCCCCCACTCCCCTGCCAGTCACTCCGCCTCCTGCGCCAGTGATTCCCGCACCCATGCCTCCCGCGCCCGAGACTCCTGCACCCGCACCGGTGACTCCTGCACCTGCACCCGTGACTCCTCCACCTGCACCCGTGACTCCTGCACCCGCGGTCCCATAGCGATCACTTTTCCGCCACCTGATCGCCCCGCTCGACGCGAAGGCGGACGGTCTGGCTACCGTGCCCCCCATCGGCAGGAGTGACCAGGTGGAACTCGCGCGTCGTCTCCGCTACGATCTTCGCGGCAGTGATGAAAAGTCGCTGCTCGTTCTTTCCCTCCTGAATCATCAGCCCGCTCAGGCCGATGTTGTCGACAAAGACCCCGTGCGGCAGATTTCGCCCGGCATCCTCTTTGCCGAAGGCCAACTCGCCCGCGAAGCCGTTGCGCTCTGCGGCTACGAGCGCGGTTATGGTCTCTCCGGGCCGAATCGTAAACTCGAGGATGCCGTCGGCGGCGACACGCCCTGAATCTCCATCGGGCTTGATCGATACACGCACTTTTTTGTCCGCCAGTGCCTCCACGGGTGTGAGAGTCCCGACCTTGTGATCGAACTCGCCCTCCCCGGCTCCGACACCGGCGCGGGCGGTGATCGTGACCTTGGCCGCATCCGCCTCGGAGATGCCGGCAAATCCTTCTGCCGCACTCAGCATGGTATAGGCACGATCCTGGCCCGCCTCGATCGTGAGTGTTTCGGGAACCGAGAGAGTCTCCGGCAGACCCGCGATCTCGAGATCGATGGGACCGTCGAAGCCGTCGGTCCGCGTCGCGGTGAAAAGCAGCTCCTTTCCACTGCCCGGAGCGATCTTGAGATCTTTGGTGTCGAGCGTCACGGAAAAGTCCGGCCGCAGATACCTGGTGACGAGAGAATAGTCATAGCCCTCGCCGCCAAAGCCGCGCACATCGCCGATCCGCACAAGGTAATCGCCATCGGCGGGCGCCGTGAAGTGCAGGACAGAGTCCGCCCCGAAGCGCTGCTCCGGATCGTCGTCGTTTTCGTAGTAAAGCCGATAGAGGGGCAGCCCGTTGCTGACGGGCTCAGTTCCCGCAGGCAAAGCCCTGACAATGTAACAAGGCTGGCCAAGCGGATGCGACATCGGCGTCGTCTGGAACAAGGTACGACGACTGCCGAAGCCCGGATAGACATTGAAACCCGAATCCGGTCCACGCGGGTAGAGGTGCAGCTTCACGACCTCGCCGTTCACGTAGAGCAGCTCGTTGAGCTCCATCTCCTCCCAGTTGTGGACGCGGAAATCGCTCGAAGTCGTCGAGTCCTTGCCACGGAAAGTCAGCCACGAATCGCGCACCGCCTGCAAGACGACCTGCTCGACGGGCTCGCCTTTCGCATCGAGGATGGCGAGGTTGGAATCGAGTTTCGACTTCGCCCGCGCCGCGTTCACCTCGAAGACCCAGGTCTCCCCGGCTTTGACGGAGAAGGCATACTCATCCCGCTCGCCGGGCGCGCCGATCTTCCCCTTCACCTCACTGCGGCGGACCAGCTTCGGATTGGCACCCGCGGCCGCCTCGGTCAGCATCTGCGCTTCCCCCTCGAGATCAGCGGCTTGCGCGACGATGCGGTCAATCGTCTTCGCGGTAGGATCTATTTTGATCTTCTGAGAGAGAACGATCCGCTCCTGCGATCCGTCGAGACGCGCGGCGAAGAGAGCCCCGTCTTTCCCGGCGAAAGCCAGTGTCGCCAGCACGTCGGACTGCCGACCGAAGTCCATCACCGGCTCCAGCGAAGGTAGACTCCAGAGCTTGAGGGCGCGGTCGGCCGAGGTCGTCGCGAGCTGTTTTCCGTCGGGCGAGATCACGAGATCGACAATCGCGTCCTCGTGCCCGAAGCGGGTCTGGAGCAGTGGATTCAACTTTGGCGCGGTCTTCGAGACGAAGCTCCAGAGCCGGATGCGGTTGTCCCCGCCCGCCGCGACGATGTAGCGGCTGTCGGGCGTGAAGGCGACGCGGAACTGCTCGGCTTCGGGCTGATTGAGCGTGTCAAATCGCTCGCCCGTCGCGACCTGCCAGATCTTGCAGGTGCCGTCGCCGCTCGCACTGGCGAGGACGGTGCCGTCGGGCGAAAAAGCGAGATCGTAGACCGCGCCGTTGTGCGAGGTCATGGAGCGCAAGAGCTTGCCCGAGGCGAAGTCCCAGAGGTGAATGTCGCGATCGTATCCGGCAGTCGCGAGAAGCGTACCGTCCGGAGAAAACTCAGCGTCGAAGAGGATGTCGCGGTGCGTGCCTTCGCCCATCGTTTTCAAGACCTCGCCACTTTTCGTATCGAAGACGATGGCCTCGCCCTTGAGGCCCGAGATCCCCGTCGCCGCGACGAGACGGGTGCCGTCGGTCGAGAAATGGAGGGCATTGATCTTGCCTTCGGGAGTTTTCAAAGTCCTCACCAGCTTCCCGTCCGCTCCGATCAGCTCGATCCGACTGTGTTTCGCATAGGCCTCGAGCGATCCATCGCCCGCGAAGGCCGCCGCCGTGATGGCATCTTTTACTGCCGCAGTGGGTGCAACGTCGGGCACATTCAGCGTCGAGAGCAGGGAGATGTCGTGCTCTTTTACCGGCCCCTTCGCCCCTTCGGCGATCCAGCGGGTCAGCAGGGCGATTTCGTCCGCGGTGGGCTGCGGCTCTTTCTTCGGCGGCATCGCCGGTTTCTCGGTTTTCAGGACGGTCTGGAGCAGGTAGGACTCGTCTGGCTTGCCGGGGACGAGGATGGTTTTGTCCTCCGTCTCCCCGCCCTCCATCAGCGCGGCAAACGTCTCGATGGAGAACCCGCCCTCGTAGTCCCCCGCATTATGGCAGCCGGCGCAATAGTCGCGCAGCAGCGGCGCGATGTCGGTATGGTAATCGACCGGCGCGGCGGCGAGGGCGGAGGCGAGGGGGCAAGTGCCGACTAACAAAACGACAAGCTGTGGGGTGATATTCCGAAACATGGCTTTTATGATCGACGTTTTTCAGTCCTCAGGGTTGTGTCAGAAGAGCGGACGGGTGTAATCAATGCAGGAACAGAAATCAATGCTGGAACAAAAACTCCCGCGAGGTCATCATGGCCCAGAAGAGATCCTCGATCGCAGCGCGTTTCCCGCCTTCGGCCGCAGCGCCCAGCATTTCCACAAATCCGGCTTTTTCCTCCGCCGTGGGCAGGCGCGAGAGCGTCGCGAGGCTCGCTTCCTCGACGATGCGATTGTCATCTGCTTTCTCCGTTACGAGCTTCTCGACGATGCTTTTGTTCGAGGCGAGCTTGCCGTTGAGCGTGTCGCCGTTCACGAGGTGGAGAACCTGGATCATGCTTGGCTGGTTGGAGCGCTCGCATTCACAGGTGATCTCGCGGTCGTTGCGGCCGAAGGTCTTGAGAAAGTAGGACTGCACCGCCGAATCGTAGAGTTCAAGGGCGCGGGTGCCTTCCTTATAGAACTCGGTCTTTTCCGAGCTGCCGTCGTTGAGGGCAACCTTGTCGAAGACGCCCGCCACACCGGTGACGTCGGCGATGGCGTCGTGCAGCACCTCGGCCATGAGCCGGCGCGGATTATGGCGCGAGAGGTATTTCGGATCGTCGCGATTTTCCGAGAGGACCTCGCCGCTGCGCTGGTAGGTCTCGCTCTCGAGGATGACGCGCATCAGCGCCTTCAGGTCGAAGCGTTTCTCGACAAGGTGGGCGGTGAGCGCATCGAGGAGCGGCTCGTTGCTCGCGGGATTCGAAGCGCGGAGATCATCGACGGGCTCGACGAGGCCCAGGCCAAAATAGGCAGCCCAGATGCGGTTCGTAATGGAGCGGGCGAAGTTCGGATTGTCGGGCGCGGTGAGCCAGGCGGCGAGGGCCTCACGGCGGTCACCGGTCGCATCAGGATCGAGCGGCTCGCCGTCGAGCGGCGCAGGGATCTGCGGCTTGCCGGTGCGCGGCTGGATGAGGTCGCCGCGCGGTTCCACATAGAGCGTACGGATGCCGTCGCCGCTACGCGGGTCCCCGCCCCAGCCCTTCGCGCGGACGCGGGAAAAGAGATTTGCGAAGGCGTAGTATTGATCGTTGGTCCACTTCTCGAGCGGGTGGTCGTGGCACTTCGCGCAGTTGATCGACTGACTGAGGAAGGCCTGGGCGGTGTTCTCGGCGAGGGTCTCGGGATCCTGGTGCACGGCGTAGAAATTCGTCGCGCCATTCTCCGTGCTGGCGCCCTTCGCAGTGATGACCTCGCGCACCATCTCATCCCACGGCCGGTTCGCGGCGATGCCGCCGCGGATCCAGTCGTAGTAGGCCTTCACGGCGGCGGGACGCAGGAGCCCCCCGTTGACGAGGAAGATGTCGGAGAAACGGTAGCTCCAGTAGTCGACGAACTCCTCGCGCTGGAGGAGGGCGTCGATCAGCTTCGTGCGTTTGTCAGGCGTTGCATCGGCGAGGAAGGCGCGAGTCTCGTCTACCGTGGGGAGCTTACCGATGGTGTCGAGGTAGGCGCGACGCACGAAGTCCCCGTCACCGCAGCGCCCCGAGGGCTGAAGATTGAGCTGCCGCAACTGGGCGAGGACGAGATCGTCGATGAAGTTCTTCTTCGGAGCGCTCGTGAAAAGTTCGTCGGGAATCGAGTTCGGAAAAGGTGAGCGGACGCGCGCGATCGCCACACTGCTCGCGAAGAGTGCCGTCACCGCTCCTTCTCCGTAGCCGATCACCTCCGCGACTCCGGTCTCATCGACGAGCGCGACGGTCTCATCGGCGGAGGCGAACTTCGCCCAATCGGTGACGTCGAGGCTGCTGCCATCGTCGTAGTGCGCGGTGACCAGAAAACGCTGTTTCGCCCCGTTTTTCAGAATGGAGAGCGGTGGATCGACGGTGATCGACACCACCGCTACGTCGCCGGCTGAGGGGGCCGGGCTGCCGTTCGCGACCCACTCGGAAAGGATGCGGTACTCGCGCGAGCGGGGATCGAGTTTCTTGCCGCCCTTGTGGGGTGTGGCCATGGTAGGCTTGGTGAGAAAGAGACTCTTGGCCGGCTCGAGCGGATCGATGCGGCGTCCGCGCGCTTCGCGGGTCATGGTGTAGAAATCGGCGGGCGGATCGTAGCCGCGCAGGCTCAGGCGGAACTCGCCTTTCCCTGCGACGGCGCCGTGGCATGCGCCCATGTTGCATCCCTGCCGCGTGATCACGGGCATGACATGGCCGGTGAAGCTCCAGGCGAAGGACTTGTCGAAATTCTCGACGCTGATCTCACTGTTAGCGACGTCAACACCGGCCTTTGCGGTGAGAATGGCCTTGCCGTTGCCCCTCGCATAGACGACGCCGTCCACGATCTCGGCAATCCCCGCCGGGGCGATCGAGTAGGTGACGGAGACGTCTTCACCGACGAAGTCACCGCCCTCGGCTCGCAGCGCGAGGACATGCTGGATGGCCTCGGGCCCGTCGAGGCGCATCGTCCCGGGAAGGAGCCGCAGTTCCGCCGCAGAGACGAGGGCGGTAGCGAGCGAGAGAAGGAGGGTGGTAAAGAGGGGTTTCATCCTGACGATCACGCAAAGAGTTCTTTCACGGGTTCTTTCCCGAAATCGACGATGGGAAAAGGTCTCCCCGACGGACCGGGCAGGTGTGTTTCGAGATCGAAACCAAGCCCGTGGAAAATCGTCGCGACGATGTTGCCGGGATCGACGGGACGCTCGGCGGGGAAGCCGCCGATGGGATCGCTCTTGCCGATGACTTCGCCACCTTTGACGCCGCCGCCGGCAAACGAGCAGGTGAAGCACTGTGGCCAGTGGTCGCGTCCGCCGGCCGGATTGACCTTCGGAGTGCGTCCGAATTCGCTGAGACCGGTCACGAGCACGTCATCGAGCATGCCTCGCTGGAAGAGATCCTCGAGCAGGGCCGAGTAGGCCTGATCGTACATCGGCGCGACCAGCTCCTTCATCTGTGTCACCGAGATAAAAGGCTTCGACCCATGGATATCCCAGGAGAGTTCGTTGAAGACGGTGAGGAAAGTATTCACCGTGACGAAGCGCACCCCGTGCTCGATGAGGCGGCGCGAGAGGAGGAAACACTGCCCGACACGGTTCATCCCGTAACGCTCGCGCACCGAGATCGGCTCTTTAGATAGATCAAAGGCGGCGCGGGCCTTTTCACTCGTCATGAGCCGGAAGGCGGAGTGAAAATTCTCATCGAGAAGCCGGGCGTCTTCGCTCGCTTCGAACGACTTCACGGTCTGATCGACGAGGTCGCGCATCTTGCGACGCCGATCGAGCCGGGTCGCACCGAACTGATCGGGCGGGAGCAGGTCGGGCACGCGGAAGTCGGGCTTCGATGGATCGGCCATCAGGGCAAAAGGGTCCATCGCTTTGCCGAGGAAGCCGCCGGCCTGGCCGTTCGGGAGATTGCCGCCGCCGCGTCCCATCAACTCGGGGAGAACGACGAAAGGCGGCAGGTCATTCCTCGCCGGCATCAGATAGCTCGCGACCGCTCCGGCGTGCGGTGTCTCGACCCCGCCGGTGAAGCGCCGCCCTGTCTGCATGATCTGCCACCCGGCATCGTGCACTGCGGCTCCCTCATGATGGCAGGATCGGATTAGGGAAAACTTGTCCGCCACCTTCGCATGGAGCGGGAGGATCTCGGAGATGTCGATCGCCTCGGACTTCGTGCGGATCGGTTTGAAGGGACCGCGAATCTCGCTCGGCGCGTCGGGCTTCATGTCCCAGAGATCGATATGACTGGGACCGCCGAGGTTGAAAATCATGATGCACGACTTCGAATCGTCGCCCTTGATGTTTCCATTCTGTTTCGCGGCGAGGAACTGCGGGAGCGACAGCCCGATGGGACCGAGGGCCCCGACGGTGAGAAATTCGCGACGGGTGCGTTTCGGACCGCAGAGTGGTCCACTGGTTTCAGCAAGAAAATCGAACATGGCAGGGAGGGTTTCCGATGACTGAGATCAACCGTAGCAGAAAACCGCTTTGCCGTCTTGTAACGCGATGCTGGAATTTGGTATAAAACGATCATGTCGACCTTTGACCATCGCCGCTTTCAGGACGAGTTTTTCGCGCTCTGCCCGGGTCTGCGCGGCCCGATCGAGCTGATGGCTGCCATGCCGAATGTGGGACTCTTCGTAAAAAATCTGGAAAGTCGCTACGTCTACAACAATGACTTTCACCGGATCCGCTACGACCGTATCAGAGAGGAGGACCTGGTCGGCCGCCGCGCCCGCGACTTTTTTCCCGCGCTCCTCGGCGATGCCTACGAGGCCAATGACCGCGTCGTCTTCGAGACCGGGCGGACGATCCGCAATCAGATCTGGCTCGTGCCGACGATCCGCGGCACGCCCGGGTGGTTCCTCTCGAGCAAGGCCCCGCTCCGCAGCCCCGCCGGGGAAATCGTCGGTCTCCTCGGCCTGATGTATCCCATCGAGACGCCCGAGGAGCAGAGCACCTATTTTGGAAGCTTGCAGCGGGCCATCGGCCACATCGAGTCCCACTTCGTCGATGAGATCACCGCCGAGGGCCTCGCCCGCCTCGCAAACCTATCGGTGCCACATTTCAACCGGCTCTTCCGAAAAGTGCTGCGCATCTCGCCGATGGACTACGTGCTCTCCCTCCGCGTTCAGGAGGCCCAGCGACTGCTCTCGACGACGCAGCTCTCTCTCGGCGATATCGCCGCCGCGACGGGCTTCTATGACCAGAGTCATTTCACAAAACGCTTTCGCAAAGTAACGGGAATGACTCCGCTCCAGTATCGCCGCAGCGTCTTTGCCCGCGAGATACCGGGCACGTGAGCCCAACTGACTTTTTTGTCACTTGGGGGGATGGGACTACGGCAGGGGGACACATGGTGTATAGTGTCAGGAAATGAAAAAGAAATCGCTCTCCCCCGGCACTCCCCTGCCCGCCTCATCAGAGACACGATCCGGTGAGACGCGCCGGCCCATCGAGCGCATTTTTACGATCCACGAGGCCATCCTGCGCGGGCGCTACCCGAACTGCCGCCGCCTCGCCGAGCAGATCGGCGTCACGCAGAAGACGATCCAGCGCGACATCACCTTCATGCAGAACGACCTCGGTCTGCCTCTCGAATATGACGGGGTGAAACACGGGTATTTCTACACCCGATCAGTCCACGATTTCCCGATGATGAAGTTCCGCGTCGAGGACGTCGTCGCGCTCTTCCTCGCCCGTCAGGCACTCGAGCCGCTCCAGGGGACTCCGCTGGAGTCGGTCTTGCGGGAAAGCTTCCGCCGGCTCTCCAGCGCGCTCCAGGGCGAGGTGAGCTTCCGCTGGTCGGACCTCGACCAGGCCTTCTCGGTGCGGGGCTCGGGCGTCGTGCCCGGCGATGTCGCCCTTTTTGAAAAAATCTCGCGCGCCATGCTCGAGTGCCGCGAGCTGCGCTTCGCCTACCGCAAGATCGACAGCGACGAATGGGAGGAGCGCCTCGTGCGGCCCTTTCATCTCGCCGAGGTCGATGGGGGCTGGTATCTGATCGGGTTCGACCCGCTGCGGAAAGCGCGCCGCACTTTCGCGATGCAGCGGATGAAGGCCCCGCGAGTCATGAAGACGACCTTCCTCCGCCCCGCTGACTTCTCCCCCGACGAGCATCTCGGCGGCAGCTTCGGTGTCTGGCATACGCCGGGGGAAAACGGGACCCGGCACCGCATCCGCTTGCACTTTCACAGCTGGGCGGCCCGCATGGTCTCGGAGCGTCGCTGGCATCCCAGCCAGCAGATCAAGTGGGTGGGCAAAAAGGCCGACGTCCTCGAGATCGTCCTCGATCTAAACGGCTTTGAGGAGATCCATCGCTGGATCCTGAGCTGGGGCGCCCGCGTCGAAGTGATGGAGCCGGCCGAGCTGCGCGAGCGCGTCCTCGCCTCGCTCGCCGAGACCCAGACCCTTTATACCCGGAAAAAATGATCTCTCCTTTTCCCAACAGTTACTGGCTCGAGCCGGGGCGCATCCTCTGCGGCGAATACCCGCGCGACTTCGACGATCTCGAAGATCACGAAGGCATGAGCGCGATCCTCGGTGCCGGGGTGCGCGTCTTCATCGACCTCACCGAGGAAGACGAACTGAAGCCCTACCGCGAGATCGCCCTCGGGACCGCCGCTTCGCTCGGCATAGCCCCTTCTTCACTCGAGTTCCACCGTCATCCCATCCGCGACGTCTCCGTGCCGCGCACCCCCGCAGAGATGCGGGCGGTCCTCGCGACGATACGTCACGCCCGGCATCGCGCCCTCCCGCTCTATCTCCATTGCTGGGGAGGACGCGGGCGCACCGGCACCGTCGCGGGCTGCGCCCTGCGCGATCTCTTTTCCCTCGACGGGGACGAGGCCCTCGCCCGACTCACAGAACGCTGGCAGGGCTGCGCCAAATCCGCCCACTCCGAGAGCCCCGAGACCCGCGAGCAAAGAGGGTATGTCCGGGGCTTCAACCCTCTTTCTTCACCCCGCAGCGGCCTCTTTCGCTCGGCTCTCATCGGCGCGGCGGTCGGCGATGCCCTGGGAGTGCCGGTCGAGTTTCGGGGACGAGCGCACCGCGTCGCTGATCCGGTCACGGGGATGCGCGCCTTCGGGACACACCATCAGCCCGCCGGGACATGGTCCGATGATACCTCGATGATCCTCGCGACCATGACCGGTCTTTTACAAGCAGGCGACTACGATTGCGACGCGGTCATGGCGGAGTTCGTGCAGTGGCTCGTCGCGGCAAAACACACTCCGCACGGGGAGGTCTTCGACGTCGGTGGCGCGACCCGCGTGGCGATCCGCAACTTCGAATCAGGCGTGCCCGCGCTCGAGTGCGGCGGCGAGAGCGAGTCGTCGAATGGGAACGGATCACTCATGCGCATCCTCCCGATCGCGCTGGCAGCGGCTGATGACCCGGACCTCGTCACGCTCGCCTCCACCTTCTCCTCCATCACTCATGCCCACGAGCGCTCGCGTTTCTGCTGTGCCTTTTACTGCCTCGTCGTCAGTGAACTGAGCCACGGCAGTGCGCTGCGCGAGGCGACCCTTTTTGCCTGGAGCGTTATGGACCGGCGCTGGACCTTCTCGGCGGCGGCGCGATCTCGTTTTGAAAAACTGCACCCCGACCTGCTCTTCGGGCGCGAGGAGAACACGATAGGCTCGAGCGGCCACGTCATCGACACGCTCGAGGCGGCTCTCTGGGTCAACGCCAGGCACGACGACTACGCCTCCGCCGTGCTCCACGCCGTGAATCTCGGCGACGACACCGACACGACCGGGTGCGTCGCGGGCGCTCTCGCCGGGATCATCCACGGCCTCGACGGCATCCCGTCCGAGTGGGTCTCCACCCTCGTCAGCGCCGGGGACCTCGAGGCACTCGCCGTGGCCTTCGCCGCTTTCGCCCCGCAAAAAGAATAGACGAGCGGGCCGCCTTCTGGAAAAGTAGCCGCGTGATGAAGGCCGCCAATTTATTCGAGTCCATCCCCTCTGCCTTGCCCGAAGAGCTCGTCGAAGTGCTCGCCGAGGGCAAAGGCCACATCCGCATCGTTCGGCTCGTCTCCTGCGGACACACCTCGCCCGACGGTTTTTGGTACGATCAGGAGGAACACGAGTGGGTCGTCCTCCTCAGCGGCGCGGCGGTGATGAGTTTCGAAAACCCCGTCTCCGGCGAGGTGAAGCTCGTCAATCTCACACCCGGCGACTGGCTCGAGATCCCGCCGCACGCCCGCCATCGGGTCGAGAGCACCTCGGCCGGGGAACCTGCGGTCTGGCTTGCGGTCCACTGGGGCTGAGCGTGGGGCTGAGACTGGGTATTTGGTGTTTTGGTGAGTTGCATGTAGATTCCCGGCGACCCGCCCCCCTGCCGACACTCATGATTTTCCCGCGTCAGCACCGCCTGATCTCCGCCGCCCTAGCCGTCGGATTCGCCCTCCTGCCCTGCCTCAACGCGCAAGTGGCCGGCCCGCCCAAAGGTCTCCGCGAGGCACCGCTGACCGCCGAGTCGGTGCAGAAGCGGCTCGACCAGACCAAAGCCGACGCCTCCCTCGACGAGGTCGCCAAAGCAGAGGTCACCCCCATCCTCGAGGCCGCCATCGCCAGCCTCACGGCGGCAAAAGGATTTCAGGATGAGACTGCCCGACTGAGGGAGGTCGGGGAAAAAAGTCCCGCCGAAGTCAAGCAGCTCCAGACCAGCCTCGCGGCCCGTCAGAATGGCGGGGCAGCGACTGCGGGCAGCGATCCCGGGGCCGAGGATCTGCCCGCCGACGCGACCGCCGAGATGATCAATACCCGGCTCATTTCCGAAAAGGCGGGGCTCACCGAACTCACCCGTCAGATCAGCGAATGGGATCAGCAGCTCGGCGCTCTCGACGATCGCCCCGATGAGAATCGCAGTCGGGTCGTCGAAGTGACCCGGCTCCTCGCCGAGGCGCAGCTGAAGTTCAGCCGCTGGAACGGGGAGTCCGCCAACACGGCGAAGGAGAAAGCCCGGCTCACCGCCGACCAGGCCGCGATCCGCGCATTCCGCAGCGAGCTCGCGATGCTCGAGCAGGAGTCACTCACCTTTGACCTGAGCCGTAATCTCACCGGGGCGAGACGCGCCCTGACTGCGGCGGATCTCGCTCAGGCCCGCAAGCGGATCTCGAGCCTCGAGGCCCGCAGCGGAGCCATCGTCAATGCGCGGATCAGCGAAGCCGAGCGACTCCTCGTCGAACCCGGCCTCGAGACCGTCGCCAACGATCCCCTCATCCGCGAACTCGTCAAAGAGACCCGCAACCTCACCGCAAAGAATCAGGGAATCCTCGCCCGGATCACCGCCGCAGACGCCGCGCTCGAGGAGGCCGAAGGCAGCCTCGTGGTGCTCCAGCGCGACAAGGAAGGTATCCGTGCCCAGATCGAGATCGGTGGGCTCGAGGGAGAGTTTTCCGAGAAGATCCTCGAGATGCGGGAGTCTCTCCCGCAGGGGAAGACCTTCCGGAACGCAGCGAGCGAGCGGCACAAGCAGCTCTCTGACGCCCGCCTCGACGCCTTCCGCATCGACAACGAACTCGACCTGCTGCCCCCGACGCAGGAGCAGATCGACACCCTCCTGGCCTCCGTGCGCCAGATGGCTCTGCCCGCCGAGACGATCACGCAGATCGAACCGATTTTGAAAAATCTCGTCGAGACCCGCGTGCAACTGCGCCGGGATGCCCTCGAGGGGAATCGCAAGCTCGCGCAGACCCTCGGGGAGATCGATCTGGTCGAGAGCAAAACGATCACCGTCGCGAACGAATTCCGCGACTACCTGGGCGAAAAGCTCATCTGGGTGGCCAGTTCGCCGCCCATCGGGGGCAATGCCTTCACCGGCATGCGGACCTCGCTCCTCCAGGTCCTCGGACCCGGGGCCCTCCGGCAATATCTCGTCGTGATCATCGAGATCGAGATCGCGCAGTGGCTCCTCGCAGTGTTCCTCGCCTGCATCCTCCTGCTGCCCCGCCGCCGTCTCCGCCGCTATCTCGCAGGCTCCGCCGCCCGCGCCCGCCGCATCTCGCAGGACAGCATCGGGAACACCCTCGGGGCACTCGCCACGACACTCTGGCTGGCCCTCCCGACCCCGACCTTGCTCGCCTTTTTCGGCTGGATCTTTGCCTCCGATGTCGCCAGCACCTCGGCGACTTATGCCCTCGGCAAAGGCCTCTCCGCCCCCGTCCAGCTGCTCCTCATCTTCCGCTTTTCCGCGATCCTCTGCTGGCAGGGTGGCGTAGCCGAAGCCCATTTCCGCTGGAAGCGGGTCACCCTCGACGCGTGCCACCGCGCGCTCATGACCGCGATCTTTTTCTATCTGCCGGCGCACATGCTCCTCGCGATCTGGTTCAACGGGAGCAATCTCGTCTCTTTCCAGGGCCCCGGCCGTCTCGTCTTCATCGTCGCGATGGTCTCGATCTGCCTAATTCTCAACCGTCTCTTCCGCGGGCGCAACGGGCTGCTGGAGAATATGTCGAGTTCGCGCAGTTGGATCGTCAAGCTGCGCCGGGTCTGGACCAGCTTCCTCATCCTGCTGCCCATCGCCCTCGCCATCCTCGCCGCCCTCGGGTACTTTTTCACTTCCGTAGTGCTCGCCTACCAGAGCCAGAATACGGCCTTTGTCGTCTTCGGCGGCACCCTCGTTTACGGGCTGCTGACCCGGTGGGTGGGTATCAGGGAAAGACGCATCGCCCTGCAGAATGCGATGGCAGCCCGCGAGGCCAAACGCCAGGCCCATCGCGACAAAGCGACGACCGAGCCGAATGCCGAAGTCATTACCCGCATGAAAGATGAGTCCTTCATCCCCGCCGAGGAGGACGAAGCGATCGACTGGGGAGTGGTCGGTGAGCAGACTCGCCACCTCATCAAAGCCATCGTCACCCTCACCGTCGTGTTCGGGTGCTGGCTCGTCTGGTCCGAGGTCATCCCCGCCCTCACCTATCTCGACGCCCGCAACGTCGTCGGCGACATCAGCGTCAGCGATCTCATCTGGCTGGGGATCATCTCGTTCATCACGACGATCGTCTTTCAAAATCTCCCCGGCCTCCTCGAGGTCACCTTTCTTCAGGCACTCGAACTCGAATCGGGCGTACGCACTGCCATTATTACGATCTGCCAGTATGTCATCATCGCCATCGGCATCGCCATCGCCATTCAGACCGTCGGGCTCGACATGTCAAAGTTCGGCTGGATCGTGGCCGCCCTCAGCGTCGGGCTCGGCTTCGGTCTGCAGGAGGTCGTGGCGAACTTCGTGAGCGGACTCATCCTCCTTTTCGAACGCCCCATCCGCGTCGGAGACATCGTCACCGTCGCCGGCGTCGACGGAGTCGTCACGAAGATCCGCATCCGCGCGACCACGATCACGAACTGGGACAAAAAGGAGTTCATCGTACCGAACAAGGAATTCGTCACCGGCACGATCATGAACTGGACTCTTTCGAACCCGATGACGAGACTCGTCTTCCCCGTCGGGATCGCCTACGGGTCGGACATCCGACAGGCGCAGGATATCCTCCTCGAGATCGCGCGCAGCCAGCCCGAGGTCCTCACCGATCCCGAACCGGTCGCCATCTTCGAACTCTTCGGCGACAGTGCGCTGAACTTCAGCCTGCGCCTCTTCCTGCCCCGGCCCGAGCTGCGCCTCGAGATGACCCATCGCATCAACTCCCTCATTCACGACCGCTTTGTCGCCGCCGGCATACAGATCCCCTTCCCCCAGCGCGACCTCCATCTGCGCTCGATCGATCCCTCGATCCAGATCGGGAAAGCACCCGCAGCGACGATGCCCGGGGAATGACAGTCCCCTGATGACGTTCCTTTCCGCGCTTGCCAGGACGCCGATTTTTCCGTTCTTCTAGGATATGCAACGAATCCTTTTTGCGCTCGCGATCCTCAGCACCATCCTCTCGCCCGTCTACGGCGAGGACGGCTGGAAAGCCGGAGCCTCGTCCGTCTCCATCACCCCCGCCGAATTTCTCTGGATGGCCGGCTATGGCGGACGCACCGCCCCAGCCGAGCGCAAGCGGACCGAACTCTTCGCCAAAGCCCTCGCCCTCGAGGACGCGCAGGGAAACCTCGGCGTCATCCTGACCCTCGATCTCGTCGGGATAGACCGGGAGTTCGCCAACCGCGTCACCACAAAACTCAAAGAAGCCTACGGACTCTCGCGCGAACAGATCGCGATCTGCACCTCGCACACCCACAGCGGACCCGTCGTCGGACGCAACCTCGGGCCGCTCCATTATTACGCCCTCGATTCCGATCAGCAGAAAAAGATCGACGACTACGCCGAAGTGCTCCTCGGCAAGATCAACTCCGTGACCGGTTACGCCATCGCCGCCCTCGCCCCTGCTCGCATCCAGGCAGGCAGCGGCAAATGCACCTTCGCCGTGAACCGGCGGGAAAATACCGAGACCGAAGTCCCTACCCTGCGGGAAAAAGGTCTCCTCAAGGGCCCCAGCGATCACGACGTCCCCGTCCTCAGTGTGCGGGGGGAAGACGGCAGCCTTCGCGCCGTGCTCTTCGGCTACGCCTGCCATGCTACCGTGCTCAACGGTCCCGAATGGAACGGTGACTATCCCGGCTACGCCCAGGCCGCTCTCGAGAAAAATTTTCCCGGCGCGATCGCCCTCTTCTGGGCCGGCTGCGGCGGGGATCAGAATCCCGTGCCCCGTCGCGACCTCACCCTCGCAGAACACTACGGCAGCGAACTCGCCGCCCGCGTCGGTGACGTCCTCAAAGCCACCATGCCCGAGCTGAGTCCCGAGCTGGTAACTAACTACCGCGAGATCGCCGCCCCCCTCGACCCACTTCCCTCACTAGCGCAATTGAAAGAGAACGCCACCTCTCACAACCGCTTCGAAGTAGCCCGCGCCAAATTCCTCATTCGTGAGCTTGAGAAAAAGGGAGCCCTCGAGGGATCCTACCCCTATCCCATCGGGGTCTGGCAACTGGGGAAAACGATAGACTTCGTCTTTCTCGGCGGTGAGGTCGTGATTGATTTCGCGGTCCGCCTTAAAAAAGAGCGCCGCGGCGCCTCCACCTGGGTCGCCGGCTACGCCAACGACGTCATGGCCTACATCCCCTCGCGTCGCGTCCTCGACGAGGGCGGCTACGAAGGCGGCGAATCCCACGTCTACTACGGCCTGCCCTCGCTCTGGGCTCCCACGATCGAGGAAGACATCGTCAAGGCAGTCCACGAGTTCGGAAAATGATGAACCGGGTCTTTCCGATCATCATCCTCGCCGGACTCTCCCTCGCGCCCACCCTGACAAACGCACAGGAAACCGCGCCCGTTGCGGGCTATCCCGCTGCCATCCGCGAGATCCGCTATCCCTGCCCCGACGGCTCGCAGCAACCGGCGCTCTATTTTGCCCCCGACCTCGAAGCAGGGAAAAAGGCCCCGCTCCTCGTCGCCCTCCACACCTGGTCCGGCGACTACCGCCAGGCCGGCGGCGTGAAATACGCCGAGTGGTGCCTGCAGAATGACTGGGTCTTCCTCCACCCCGATTTTCGCGGACCGAACCGCACTCCCGAGGCACTCGGGTCAGACCTCGTCATCGCCGACATCCGCGCCGCCGTCGAGTGGGCAAAGTCACAGACCGCCATCGACGAGACCCGCATCTACGCGATCGGCGTCTCCGGCGGCGGGCACATCACCCAGCTCCTCGCCGGCCGAACCCCCGAGATCTGGGCCGGGATCTCCTCGTGGTGCGGTATCGCCGACATTGCCGCCTGGCACAGCGAGACCAGCGCCGCCGGTCGGCTCAACTACGCCGGACACATCGAGGCAGCCCTCGGCGGCAGACCCGACGCCAGCCCGCAGTACGAGGCCGACGCCCTCCATCGCTCGCCCCTCGCCTGGCTCAAAAACGCCTCCTCCGTGCCCCTCGATCTCAACCACGGCATCAACGACGGACGCGAGGGCAGCGTGCCCTTTACCCACTCGCTCCGCGCGTGGAACGCCGTCGTGCCGACGGAGGCACGCCTCGCGCCCGAGCTCATCACCCGCTTTTACGAGACGCGCCTCCCCCCAGCAGGAGGAGACACTGACCTCGCCGATCCGCTCTACGGGCTCCAGGCACCGCTCTACCGCAACACGAAAGGCAACACCCGCGTCACCATCTTTCAGGGCGGTCACGAGATCGTCCACGAAGCCGCCCTCAATTGGCTTGCCGCTCAACGAAAAGGACAACCCGCCAACTGGAACCCGCCAAAAACCGCCACCCTGAAAACGACCGCCTCCGAGCGCGAAAGCGGCAAATAGGGGCAGCGCTCAGGGCAATCGCAGCCCCGTTACCCAAACCGGACTCTTCCCGCAGTCGAGCCTCTCGAGTTCGCTCAACGCTCCCGTCTCCGTGTCGCGCCGGTAGAGCACGAGACGTCCCTCCCCCTGCCCTGCCACGACCAGAAATTTCCCACCCGGGAGGATGTCGAAGGATCGCGGAATCTTCTCCGTCGGCGTCCGCTCGAGCGCTGTCAGCTCGCCCGATGCCTGATCAATCGCAAAGGCCGCGATGCTCTCGTGCCCGCTCTCCGCGACATAGACGACCGTCCCGGAAGCTTTCACGAGAGCAGGCACGGCCAGAAACAAGGCGATGAGAAGGACAGGGAAAAAGCCTTTCATAAGGGTCCCTACCTACACCGGATTTCCCCGTAAAAAAAGCCGCCCATCATTTCGCCCCCCGCGCCTTCTCCATCATCTCCGCGAGCGTCACCGGAGCACCGCCGCGTCGCTTGCTCTCATCCGCCGCGGCCATGAAGGCGAAGATCTCGAGCGTCTCCTCGGCCGAGACGGGGACTTTGCCAGTCTGGAAAAATTTCACCATCTCCGCCATCAGCTCGGGATAGCCCGCCCCGGCGCTCTCTTCGATCACCGCCTTGCTCCCGAAGACTTTCACGCCATAGACCGTCTTCGAAGCGCGCAGTCCTAACAAAGTTCCCACCTTGCCGCCCTTCCAGACACCGGTGACGACATCGGTGCCCTCGGTGTGGGTGCGGACAACACTCTCGCAGCCCGTCCCGATCACCGTGAAAAGCGCCTCGGTCGGGTGGATCCCATACCAGGCGAGATCGAGATGGTGCTCCTCGAGCGAAGCCGGGCCGTAGCTGATCACTGCCGCGACATCGCCCACATCCGCCGCCGCCGCTTTCACCACGCCGGCGTTGTAGCGTAGATTCGAGCAACTCCAGACCGGAGTCCCGTGCTTTTTCGCAAGATCAAAAATGGCGACCACGTCCTCGAGCGTAGCCGCCGCCGGCTTGTCGATGAAGGTAGGCTTTCCCGCGATGATCCCCGGCGTCGCCTGGGCGAGGTGGGGACGACCGTCGACACTCTCGATCATTACGACATCGATCTCGGGCAGCATCGCCTCGATCGTCTCATACATTTTCACCCCGTAGTCTTTTGTCATAGTCTCGACATAGCCGTTGACGCGGGTGTGACTCGACTCGATGTCCGGACTCGACTGCGCCACCGCCGCGACGACCCGGACCGGGTAGTTGTTCGCCGGATCGTGGAGGATCTTCGTAAAAGCCGGGGCGTGCGAAGTGTCAAGACCGATCATGCCGACGCGGATGATTTTTGTCTCCTGAGCAGAGAGACCGGTCAGCGAAAGGATCACGGCTGGGAAGAGGGCGAGGAATGGGAGTCTGAAATGCATGCCGAACTTGTAGGGACATGGACCGGTCACGGGTAGTCCGCAAACGCGGCGGAGCGCTGGTGGAAGTCCGGCGCCAACCCGATCCGTATCGCCCGGCCTCGTGGGCGGTGTAGTGATCTGCCCCTGTTGAGTGCTGGTGGCAACCCTGTTGATTGGGGGTTTTGCTTGATTGAAACGCCAGGGAGTTTGGCCCGGCACCACGGTTGCGGACGTCCTTTCCGATCTGGATGTTCTGGAAAAAATTTAACGAAGCGATCGCCCGGCTAAGAGCAACGGGGTTCCACGTGGCCGACGCCGTCGTCGAGGCGGTCAGGGGGAAACTGGGTTTGGACTGAGCAAGCCGTTGATCGGGAGGGGGCAACGAGTTTTAGCCTGATTTATTCAAGAGCGTTTCGTCAACTGCTCGAACCGATTGGTGAAATCAAATCATCGACAAACTTGCACGCTGCCTATCGCACCGGCGCTCCGCCAGGTCTCACTGAAATCTACTTTTGCTCTGTCTCTGTCTACTTTTGAACAGACCTCGACAGTCGAGAAATCCCCCCTCACCCCTCCTGCGGCATCACCAGGCTCCGCGCCACCTCGCCCCTCTCCAGCGCGGCATAGGCCTCGTTGATCTGACTCAGCGGATAGGTCTTTGTCAGGAGCGAATCGAGGTCGATTTTGCCCTGCGCGTGCAGCTCGATGAGGGTCAGCAAGTCCAGGCGCGGGCGGGTCGAGCCGTAGATGGAACCCTTCAGGGTCTTCTCTGCGTAGACGAGTTGATTTACATTGATACGGGCGCGGACGTCGGGGCCGGCGATGCCGACGACGACGCAGATGCCGCCTTTTTTGGTCATGTCGTAGGCCTGCTCGATGGGCTCGGCGAGACCGATCGCCTCGAAGGCATGATCGACGCCGCGCCCGCCGGTGAGATCCTTTACCGCGCCGACCGGATCGTGCTCGCAGGCGTCGACGAGGTGCGTCGCGCCCATCGTTTTTGCATATGCCAGCTTCGCGGGGACGCGGTCGATCGCGATGATGGTGGTGGCTCCGGCGAGGCGTGCGGTCTGGACGATGTTGAGTCCGATCCCTCCGCATCCGACCACGGCGACGGTGCTGCCGGGCATCACCCGGGTCGCGTGCATGACCGCGCCGTAGCCGGTGATGACGCCGCAACCGATCAGCGCGGCGTGTTCGAAGGAGACCGATTCGGGGATTTTCACCACCGCCGCTTCCGGCATGGTCGAGAGCTGGGAAAAGGTCGAGACACCCGCGTAGTGGAGGATGGACTCGCCCGCCGCATTGCGGAAGCGGGTCTGACCGTCGGGCATCAGCCCGGTGAAGCGCATCGCGGTGCCCACATCGCAGAGGGCGGGGCGTCCGCCGAGGCAATACTCGCAGCGGCCGCACGACATCCGCCAGATCGGGATGACGTGGTCGCCGGGCTTCACTGAGGCCACGCCGCGCCCGACCTCTTCGACGATCCCGGCACCCTCGTGTCCGAGGATGATGGGCATCTTCATTGCGAGGTCGCCCTTCATCACGTGGAGGTCGCTGTGGCAGACGCCCGCAGCCATCATGCGGACGGTGATCTCGCCCGGACCGGGCGGCAGCACCTCGACGGTCTCGAGGACGAGAGGTTCATTGGCTTGATAGAGAACGGCGGCGAGAGCTTCCATGGAGAGTGAGAGCGCTGATGATCACGTTTTCTGCGGCCCTTCAGCAAGAGTAAAAACTTCTTTCCGCAAAGTAAGCGCGGCAATAGCAAAGACGACGGAGGCAACGGCGACGGCGTAAAGAATCGCCGCATAGGAACCAGCACGGGTGTGCACCGTGGCAAAGGCGAGAGGCCCGAGGGCCGATGCAAAGACCGTGAGCGCCTGAGCGACGCCCTGGATGCGTCCGAGTTCACGGTGCCCGTAGGCGTGACTCCAGATCGCAAAGAAGAGCACGGTGATGAAACCGGCGCTGATCCCGATGATGATCGCGATGGTCCACAGCAGGCCGGGGTCGCGGGCATGCGGGAGCAGGGCAAAGGCAATCGCGTAGAGAATCAGGGCAAAGGCCAGCAGCGAGGTCATCGACCGCCGCAGACTGAGCCATCCGCAGAGCAACTGCCCGGCGAGGGCAAAGAGGGTGCTCACGGCGAGGAATCGGTGATAGATAGCGTGGTCGAATCCGATCTCGGCAAGAACCGCTTCGTTGAATAGTCCGAGGCCGGAGGCGGCAAATCCGAAGAGCGCGACGCCACCTCCGCAGATCCAGAAGAGCGGGGTCCGCATCGCCGCGAAGAGAGTCAACCCATTCTCCTCAATTCCCGCCGCTCCCTCCGAGTCGTCACGACGAACAGGCTCGCGCAGGAAAAAGAACGTTAGGGGAATCACGACCAGCACAATGACGAGGGCGACCCCGCGCCAGGCGGGGCGCCACCCCGACTCACTAACCACTCCGCCCGCGACGACAAAGGCCACCGCAAAGAGAATGCTAAGGAGCAGCGAATACACCCCCATGGCGAAACCGTTGCTTCTCCCCGCCGCTTTCCCCACGGCCGTGATGCTCGCGACCGAGAGTCCGCTCTGCCCCAGCGCCCGGGTGAGAAAAACCCAGACAAAAAGCAAGGTCACCCCGCCTGCCATCGCACTCATGCGCCAGGTGCAGAAGCTCAGCGTCACGAGGAGAAAGAGGGCGACCGGACGCAGCCCAACGCGATCGATAAGCCAGCCGACCGGGAGACAGACGACGGCTCCCAGCAATGTCGCCCAGAGGTTCACCGACGCATAGGCGAGATGACTGATAGAGAGGTCGGCGAGGAGAGGCTCCGTGATCAGGCCGAGCCCCTGGGTCCGCCCCGGCAGAGTCGCGACCATGAGAAAGGCCCCGATCACGACATTGATCCAGATGATCTTCTTTTCGCCCTTGTCCGGTTTTGCGCTCTCCATTGGTGGAGGGTAGTCTATGCGATCATGACCATATCACAAAACGGCAAGGACGGCGAAAGCGCCGAAGACCGCCTCCAATACGGTATCCTCGGGAACGATCCGGATTCGCCTCTGGAAAAGCTCGAGAAATACGCCGGCGAGGTCGACTGGAACTACCTGCGCCCGCACTTCAAATCCGCCGCCCTCGTCTACGTCGACCCCTCGCTCTCGCTCACCGAGGTGGGACACGCCTTCTCGATCGATGATGCGGACCGGGTCAGGGAATGGCGAAAGGCGGGAGATCTCGTCACTCCGTCCGACCCGCATGCCGCCCACTGGGAGGAAAGCGGGGCTCGCTTTCGTGCCCTCGTCGTCTCGCCATTTGTCCTCATCCAGCCGATTGAGGAGGCCTGAACCCGCCGCTCACTTCTCCACCGGTTGCCCGTCGGCGACCCAACCGCCGAAGCCGGTGCTGAGGTGGTAGAGCTGATTGAACTTCAGTTTTTCAAACAGGGGCAGGGACTGCCCACTGCGGCCACCCGACGCGCAATGCACGAGATAGGGCTTTGCGGGATCAAGCGCCCCGATCTTTTTCTCAAAGTCGTCGCCATTGAAATCGATATTTACCGCGCCCTTGATATGGCCTTCGGCAAATTCTTCGGGAGTGCGGACATCGAGCACGGTGATGGACGGATCGCTCGTGAGCACCTCGGCAGCCCTGGCTCCGTCGAGATCGATCGGCCCGGCGGCAGGGGCGTCCGTTTCAGCGACTTGACTCCCCTGCTCGCAGGAGATGAGAGCAATGGCAGAGAGTGTGGTAAGGAAGAGTGCTAGTTTTCTCATGCGCTCACCCTAGCCGTATTCCGGAAAAGGGCCAATCTCTCTTTTTCATCTCCGCCCGAATCGCCTTGCGCGGGCTCCGCAGCGCTCCCGCAGCGCTCCCGCAGCCTCTCCTGGCCTTATTGCGGTATTGCTATCCGCACGGCGATGGATTGAACTCTCTTCATGTCCCGGACCAGTCCTCTCCTCGCCCTTGTTCTCCTTTTTGCCGTCCATCTCTACGGGGAGGAGAAAGAAGACTTCCGCCCCCTCCTCAACGGTAAGGACCTCACCGGCTGGGTCGTCGTGAACACCGCGCCATCGACCTGGAGCTTCAGTGAAGAGGGCGATCTCGTCTGCACCGGCAAACCCATCGGCGAGATCCGGACAGAGCGCATGTATCAGAACTTCATCCTCGAACTGGAGTGGCGGCACCTGGTCCCGAAGGGCAATGCCGGAGTCTTTGTATGGGCCGACGACATCTCCGCGCGCGGCCAGCCCTTCATCCGCGGGGTCGAGGTGCAGGTGCTTGAGAATGCCTACGGCAATACGAACAATTACACGACCCACGGAGACATTTTTCCCATTCACGGAGCCTCCATGAAGCCCGAGAACGGACGCGGCGGGCAGCGAGCCTTCCCGACCGAGAATCGTTCGAACCCCAGCCCCGAGTGGAATCACTACCGCATCGAGTGCCGCGACGGGTCCATCTCCCTGGCGGTAAACGGGAAGGTCGTCACCCGCGGCAGCGAGGCCAGCCCCCGAAAAGGATATATCTGCCTCGAGAGCGAAGGCGGGATCGTCCACTTCCGCAATGTGCGCATTCACGAACTACCCGATACGCCGGTGGAGGGGGCGGATGTGGCGATCGCGAACCGGGGATTCCGCTGTCTCTACACAGGGGTCGACTTCTCGGGATGGGAATCGGCGCCTGGCTGGAAATCACGCGACTGGGAGTTCCTCTCCGCCACCGGGGCGGGCCCGCTCGTGACTACCGAAAAGTTCAGCGGAGATATCGGCTTTATCATCGACCTCAAACGTCACGAGGATTCGGGAACCCCTCGATTGCTGGTCCGCGGGAAGGAAATACCGCTTGATCCGGCAAGCCCGCTTCTGGAAAAGACCGGGGCCTACAATCGCATCGAGGGTTTTGTGACAGGAGACACACTGCGTTTGGAGATCAACGGAAAAGAAGCCGGGACTTTCCCTGGAATTCCCGCAGAGGGTCCGCTCGGCGTCGTGCCCGACGGGCCGTCAGACTGGGCGAACCCCTACGTGCGTGCATTGGCGAAAGAGTAGGACCAACGGGGGAGATTGGCACGCCCTACTGCGGAAGAGCTCCGAAGTGGTGACGTCCACGTCGCCACCGGTAGTCCGTATGCGCCGGCTTGTTCCTGAATGTAGAACGGGTCTCCAGGCCCGTTCCCGCAACGGCTCCTCCGGCGCGGGTAACTCGCAGGAACGGGCCTGGAGACCCGTTCTACGGTAGCGATCGGAGACGCAGGGCTCGGGTAGAGCACCCAAATCCGCCGCGGCCGGAGATTGATCGCCGGTCGAGGGCGGTGAAGAAATAGCGAGAGTTCCCGAGCGAGTGGTCACGCAACGTGGAAGATTGGCATCTTCCGCTACCATTTTGCTTCTTCGTTTGCTCCTCTTCGCCGGCGGTCCCCCGCCGGGCGCTCTGTGGGCTGCGGTCCAGAGCCGGAGTTTACCCGGTGTCACCGCAACCATCACTGACGCCCGGCGTATGCCGCCGAAGATAGTCCGGTATCACGCGACCTGATGTCGCAGGCCTGACCGCCGGTCGTCGCTACGCCGGTCGTCGCTACGCCGATCCGGTCGGTCGTTGTCGTGGCGCTCGTCATCACCTTTCTGCCCATCCCGCCCATCCCCGCCAACCCGCCCATCCTGCTCATCGCGGTGACCGCTCTCTGTGTGGCCGGCAGCGCGCCGATTTTCGTTGGTTCCGTCTGTAGCGCCGGCGGCAGCGGCATGGTCTTGCCCGCCGCCGAGAAACTGAATAATATCCGCTACGACCTTCAGCTTCGAGCGATCCTGACCACTCTGTTTGTCCTGCCATGTCTCGAGCTGGAGCCGCCCTTCAACGAGGACGCTGCGGCCCTTTTGAAGATACTGCGCGGCGTTCTCCGCATTGCGGCCCCAGAGGGTGACATCCACGAAGGTCACTTCCTCCTGCTTCTGCCCGCTCTCATTCTGCCACACTCGATTCAGGGCGAGGCCCAGTTCGGTGACGGAGTTTCCGGTTTTAGTTTTCCTGAGCTCGGGATTGCGAGTCAGATTGCCGATAAGGGTAACACGATTGTAACTGCTCATGAACGAAGTAAACTTCAAAAAGTTCACCTGAACAAGTGTTTTTTTGAACTTTTTTCATTTTATTTACTACACGCTGATTTTGAGGAGTTTGCAGATCCCGATCCCTTCGCTTTCCTCTTTCCGCGGGAGTCGGAGCTCTGCCGCATTTCCGCGTTTGCGCTTACCCCTTAGAATGTCTTACCTTCCGACCTTTCAACTCCACTGAATGGACCCAGCCAATCTCACTCCCTTCCACGATTTTTGCCTTCTCTTCCTGAGTATCATTCTGGAAGGAGCTCCGTTCATTCTCCTCGGGACACTGATCTCGGGATTCATCGACGCCTATCTCCCGGCCGGGCTGATTGACCGTTGGCTCCCGAAGAACAAGGTGGTTGCGGTCTTCCTGAGCGGTCTCCTCGGGGCTGTCTTCCCCGTCTGCGAATGCGCCGTCGTGCCGGTGATCCGCCGTCTGATCCGCAAGGGCCTGCCGATCTCCTGCGCCATCACCTACATGCTCTCGGCGCCCATCATCAATCCCATCGTGGTGGTGAGCACGATGAAAGCCTTCTCCACTTCGCTGGGGCAGTTCTCGCTTCGGGAGACGGAAACGGCGGTGGCTTTCGGGCCGGTTTTCATGACCTCGAGCCGACTCCTCATCGCCTTCATCGTGACCGTGGCGGTCGGTCTGGTGGTGTTGAGGGTCCGCTCCCGTTCCATCCTCCGGCCCGGAGTGATCCCCGATGAGATCGAGGAATCACCGATCGCCTCCACCGCCGCGATCGATGCCATTTCTGATGAACCCGGCGATGCAGACTGCTGCGGGGGAACGAGTGAACCGAAGACCGACACCCCCGAAGAGCCGCACCCCAACCGCCTCGTCCTCGCGATGCGGACGACGATGCGTGACTTCATGGAGACGGCCATGTACTTCACGATCGGGGTGGCGATTACTTCGGTCTTCAAGGCCTACGTCACCGAGGATCTCATTCTCCTTTTCAACCAGAACGAAGTCACCGGGATCGGTCTGATGATGGTGCTGGCCTTTGTCCTGAGCCTTTGCAGCACCTCTGACGCCTTCATTGCGGCGAACTTCCCGGTGCCGCAATCGGCCAAGCTCGCCTTCCTCGTCTTCGGGCCAATGATGGATGTGAAGCTGGTCTTCATGTACCTGTCGGTCTTCAAACCACGTTTTGTTTTCACCCTCGCCATCTCGCTGTTCTTCGTCATCGGGGTGCTAAGCTACCTCTGGATCCGCCTCTGATCCCGCCCCCATCGCTACAACGGCCATGAAAAAGTTCCTCAATCTCCTCGCGATCGCCACCCTGATGACTTGGGGCGCTCTCTTCCTCTACTACTACACCAGCGGCAGGATCGAAAAATATCTCGACCCGAGCTTCCGCATCTACGCCCTGATCTCGGGCGTGGGTTTCCTCCTCCTTGGGGCCTTCAACTTCATCAATCGCAACCGGGACACCGGCGTCTGCACCCACGACCACGTCCACGGGGAGGCCTGTGATCACGAACATCATGAAGGGCACGGTCATGCCGGGCACGATGATCATCACCACTCGCATGATCACTCGCATGATCACTCGCATGATCACTCGCATGATCACTCGCATGATCACTCGCATGATCACTCGCACGATCACGATCACGATCACGATCACGATCACTCGCACGTGCATGCTCCGTATCCGACCGCAGCGGTCGCCTCCCATCACGATCACGCGGAGACCGCTTCTGGAATGGCTTTCTCATTGCTCATCCTCCTCGTGCCCATCCTCGTCGCGACGGGGTATTCGCAGGATAAATTCAGCGGTGAATACCTCGCCAAGTGGGGCAAGATCGAGCGTCAGATGATGCAGATGCGCATAGCGAAGGACCGTGCCAGTGAGGCTGAACTCGCCAAAGTCGGATCCGTGAGCAATCCCTACACCCGGGATGGCATCGAGGCCGACGGCACTTACCCGGGAGCCCCCGATACCCCGCCCGATCCCGATGCGAAATCGAAGGGCGAAGCGGGCGGAGAGTCCTGGGGCAGCTTCACGATCGAAGATCTGAAAAAGATGGTCCCCCAGAGCGAGACGGGAGACTTCCTCCTCGACGTGCCCCAGATCTTCTACACCGCCGGTGATCGCGAGCTCATGGAGGTGATGGAGGGCATTCCGGTCGAGGCTACCGCCCAGCTCATGCCGGAAACCCTCAACAACCCGAACAACACCCGTCTCAAGGCCTTCCGCCTCTTCATCGAGTGCTGCGCCGCCGACGCCCGTCCCCTCTCCATCCCCGTCGATTTCGGCCAGGCGCCGCCCGACTACACCGAAATGGGCTGGTACAAACTCTACGGCAAGCTCCACTACGCCAATGAAAACGGGGATATTGTCCCCTTGATCAAGATCGAGCGCATCGAAGCGACGTCCGAGCCGAGCGACGGGCTCCTCTTCTGATCGGTCCCATCCGAAATCCGAAATCCAAGGCGCCATTTGCGTTTTTGCCGGGAAGCGCTACGTTCAGGCTTGGAAAATCTCCTCAAAAAGGGGGTGTACTGGTTTCGACTGTTAGTTTGAAGACCAGGCTGCGTGTCGAGGTTAATCGGTTGGCCTCGTAAAAAGCCGATTAAAAAACAAATGCAAATAACGAACCTGAACTTGCCCTGGCTGCCTAATTGAGCGGCCACGCAACTTGGCCGATGTCTGCTGAGTCAAGTTGCGCCATTTAGTAGACTGGTCTCGCGGCGGGTGTCCGGCCGTAGAGACGAGAGGTTACAGGGCAATCGGAGCAAACGGATTCTGTCGATCGAAGCCGCCGCTCCTAGATTAAAGGATCGACTATGCACGTAGAAGTCGGGTTAGACAGCTTTCAGGACAGGGGTTCAACTCCCCTCACCTCCACCTTTTTGATTATTAGAGAGTTACGATTCGGATTCAGAGGAATAAGACATCAGCTAAGACCATGTCCGGCATCGTGTGAGAAAGTCCGGGTATTTTCGCTAGTGGTTCCTTGATTCTCAGTCGACGACGGACCAATCGCAGAACAGCCCTACCCCGGTGGATGCCGGTGAGGTTGACCACTGGAACAAAAGGATCCCACGGCGTGACGTCAACGATCGTCCAGTCGCGACAGCTCTAGGAGGCCCTTCAGGAAGGTGGCGAACCCCGTCCCGATCTCAGGCAACCAGTCATTGAGCCGGTGATCGCCGTCAATAAGATGTAGCTTCGCAGAGTGTTCCCGGCAGAAGCGGATGGAATGATCCACGGGGATTACGTCATCTCCCCAGCCTTGGACCACCTCAACTCGTATGGGTGGGAGGTCATGCCTGGACTTGATACCCCGGCATGATCAGGGCCGGAGCCAAAAGGAACAGTCCAATGCCATGACCGGCAGATGCTGCCAGCGTTGACACATAGCCACCCATGCTGGAGCCCACGAGCACAACGGGATCCTCGTCATTCGCGAGCAAGGCCTTCAAACGATTCGCCCGGGCATCCGGTCATCGAGATCCTGATAGTCCATGCTCTCCACCGCCAGCCCGAAGTCAGTGGCGACCGTGGCCAAATATCGTATTTTCGTCCCCCATGGGCCGCTTTCCTTACCGTGCGAAAAATATGCCTTCGTGCTACCAAGCTTTACACGACGATTTCCTCAAACAACCTGCCATGCAGGAATTCTGACAGTTGAAAATGAAATTTCACTCCAGCTGTATCCCGCTAGATACCACTTCTCTCGCCTGCGGGCCGTCGCGCTGCAAATCGATACTCCCGCGTTTCGCAGTGCCCCGGAGCGTTTTCGGGCCAAGTCCGGCGGAAGCTTCGCATCAGCTCCCCATCGACTACTTCGTCGGGTCGGGCCAGCCTTTGCTCGACGGCGTGGATGAAATAGCCGTGGGTGAAGACGATCACGGGACTCTCTCGCCGCTCCCGGAGACGGTCGAGGGCCGTGTCCACCCGCCCGATGAAGTCGGCGAAGCTCTCGGCCCCGCTGCCATCGTTCCACGAAGGATCCTCACGGGTCCAGTAGTCCTCGACCACCCGGCCCCGTTCCGCCTCGGTCGTGCCCGCATGGCGTTCGATGTCTAGGTAGGTGAATTCCTGCACGGGCCATTCCTCGACCGCGACCGTCGGATGCCGCGCAAGGAAGGGCACTGCCGTTTCCTGAGTTCTAAGGTAGGGTGAAACAACGACGAGGGCGGGCTTCACCTCCAGTCTTGCTGCGAGGTTGGCCGCCTGAGCGTGCCCCGTTTCGGTGAGTCGGATCGCGGCGGGCGAGTGCGTCGGCAGACCGGCATTGGCCTCGCTCTCGCCGTGGCGGATGAGGAAGAAATCGGCGCTGAGTTCGTCTGTCGTTCGTGGGGTGGGTCGTTTCATGGGATGGGATCGGTTTTGGTTCATTTTTCGTCCGCCGTGCCGCCTCCCCCAATTTGCCGAACGAGAGGCCGCACCCCCGCCACGAGGGCCGGAGCGCCGAGATGGACGGTTCCGGCGTTCAGCCCGGCGAGGGCTTCGGGCAAGGCTTCGACGAGGAGGCGTCGGGGGGCCTTGAGATTGGCAGTATCGACGACGCGGCGGGCGATGGTGTCGTCGAGGATGGCGAGGCGATCTCGATGCTCGGCGCGGAGTTGCTCGGTCCGGTGTCGGCGGACTTCGAGAACCTCATCCAGTTCGACGAGCGCCTCCGCGTCGGCGAGGGCGGCTCGCTGGCGTTCCGCGCGGGCGCGAACGAGGGCGAGTTCGTCGTCGAGGCGGGCCAGTTCGCGCTCGCGTTTCGACGCCTCCTTCGCGGCCTCGAGGCGACGGTCGCGCGTGGTCTCGCTCTGGTGAGCCTCTTCCTCGCGTTCGATCTCGGCGAGGCGGAAGGCAAGGTCGCGGCGGGCCTCCGTTTCCCGCTCTTCGGCCCGCGCTTTCGCAATGGCGGCGACGGTCTCCATGGCGCTTTTCGCGCTCTCCAAGCGCAGAGCGTCGCGGAATTTCGCCTGCATGTTCTCGAAGACCGTACGCGAAAGAATCGTCACCGACTTGATCTCAATGCTCGTGATGCGCAGGCTCCACTCGCTGGCCACGGCGAGTAATTCATGGCGCAGGAGGTCGGTCATCGCTGCGCGTAGGCGCAAGACCTGTTCGAGGGAGTGGTTGGCGACCTCCCGCCGGATCGCGGCCTCGACGACCTCGCGGAGCCGCCCCCCTAGCCGGTCGAGGGCGGCGGGATCGGAGAAGTCCACCGCCGCCCCCGCGAGTTCGGGGTCGGCGATGTTCCAGATAGCGAAGCCGCCGATGGCGACACCCTGGTTCTCGGCTGTAATCTGGTCGGCCTCGAAGGCCACGGTTTTGGCGCTCGAAGCAATGAGGTAGGTCCGGTCGATGCCGGGCACGACCCAGGCGGCGGCACCGCGCCCGAGAAGGCGGAGGCGGCCAAGGCGTTGGCGGACGAGGTATTCGGCGGGTCCGGCGATGACCAGACCGAAGCGTTTCGGGGGGCGGGGGGTTGTTTCCATGGAGACACGAAACGCCCTCGCAAGGTGGATGAAAACACTGCGATCCGCAGGGTTGCTGACTGGGGAGTCAGGCGTCTCAGCTTTCCCCCGCCAGGATCGCCGCCACCTTTCGGATCGAATCGGGGAGGACTCCCCTCACTTCCACCTGTCTCGGATTCCAGTGGAGCGCGAGGACACGCCCGTAGCCGGCGAGCGGGGCGAAGGGTGCCACGAGAATCTTCCGCTCGTCGAGACCTGGCAGGGCGAGGTTTGGCAGGATGGCGGCGCAGCTTTCCTGCATGACGAGCTGGCGCACCTGCAAGATGGATCCGCATTCGAAGGCGGGGCGGAAATCGACCCCGGCCTTTTCCATGGCCTCGCGGATAGATTGGTCGAGCTGGCCCCCGTCGCGGCCGGCGGCGAAAGGCACCTTCGACCACAGCCCCGCGTCGGCGAGATCGGAGACCCCGGTCCCTTTTGGCAGGAGTCGGCGCGGGATGCACAGGTGAAAGGAGAGTTTGAGAAGCGGCAGGCAGTTCTTTTTTGAGGGCTCGGTGATGGCATCGCGGCGCACCACCGCGAAATCGACACGGCCCTCGCGCACCGCCTCGACGAGTGCGCTGCTGCGGTGCGACTCGGTGCGAAGCTGAGCGCCGCCGAGAGCCCCGGCGAGGGCGGGTAGGCGCGGGGCGACGAGCGATTCGAGCGTGCTCGCACCAGCAGCGAATACAAAGGTCTTGGGCAGGCCCTGCTCCTCGCGCCGGAAGTCGTCGAGGCCCTGCAGCTGTCCGCGCACGAGTCCGCCAAGGCGCAGGCCCGCCGCAGTGAGGACGAGACCCTTGCCTCGACGCCGGGTCAGCTCGGTGCCGAAAAATTCCTCCAGCTCGCGGATCTGGCGGCTGATCTGGCTCTGGCGCACCACATCGCCCGGCGCGGCCTTGGCGATGCTCCCGGCTTCGGCCATTTCGAGGAAACTGCGGAGCCGGTCGAGGGAAAGACCACCTTTGGAAAAGAGGGATTCAAACATGACTTTAGGATCATATATGCGGCCATTTCTCCTGTTTTGCAACAAGGCGGGACGGAGCTGATGGCCGGGACGAGTGGCGTTTCACCTCGGCAGGATCGCCGCTTTCTCCAGTGCGCCCTTGGCGATGCTTCGAAAGCGTTTGTTCGACTCCAGCCCAATCTGACGGGCTCGGTTGAGCAGATCACGCGGCATCAGACGCATCGACCAGACGCGGTAGGCCTCGCCGCCGGTGAAGCCTTTCTTGTAATGCTCGTCACCGGCGAGGAAGTCGAGGGTGTGGACTCCGTCTTCCTGCACCCAGCTGTTGATGCGTTTTAAGAGCAGGCATTTCCCCGGAGCGAGGCGGGAGAAGGCGGGATCGTAGGCGGTCAGATAGCCGTAATAGCGCCCCCCGCGCACGAATCCGAAATCGACGGCAAGGAGGTCACCCTGATTCGCGAGAAAAGAGAGTTGGAATCCGACATCGGGATCTTTCGCGACAAACCCGAGGAGAGCGATGAGTCGCCGGTCGTGCAGAGGACTGAGGCCCGCTTTTCGAAAATGCCCGATGTGGAACGCGGCCGCATTCTCGAGATCATCGACGCGGATGGAGAAGTGCTTGAGCCTCACGACCCGGGCCGTCGGCGCTTCTTTTTCGAGACGATTGAGAGAGTTCCGCAAGTCCTGGCGGATCTTGCGCGGCAGCGAGGCGAGATAGCTGTCGAGACCGCCCCGCAGTCCGACGCAGGGGCAGGGAGCGTAGCTTTTTTCGAAAACGAGACTGCCCTCTGCCGCTGCGGCGGCCTCATCGTGGAGGGCACGAAAAAGCAGGCCTTCGCTGGAGATCTTTTCGAAGTGGAAATGCGAGCGGGGTGACTCGTGCTTGAGCCAGTCCATCGCAAGTCTCAGCGCCGGCAGCACGACCGCGTCGTCCCCGGCGATGACGTCCTGGTAGTCACAGGTGACGTCACCGGCGAGGCGTAGAGTCCTGCCTGCGAAATAGCAGGGCAGGATCCCGATCGTCTCCCCCATCCGGCGAACCTCGAAGACCGCCGGCACACCGAACGAGGCGGCATAGATGCGATACCAGGCGAGATTCCAGGTGAAGGTCTGGAAAGGCGAGGCCCCCGCCGGAGTGAGCCGTCGCCAGGGCATCTCGAGGGTCTCGAGCGACTCCAGCGAGCGATGCACCCGGAGCGAGAGCACCCCGTTTTGCCCGCCCTCTTCATCGGGCGAATCCACCGATTTTGGAAAATGATGCGTCTCGGCATCCGGCGAGACCCCATGCGCACGGGCAGTAGCCTTTCCCGAGAGAAGATCGACTCGATTGAGAAACTTCATGACTCGGGATCGGTCGGCTCGGCGAGAGAGTGAAAAAATCGCTTTTTCAAGGCCTCGACGCGCCACGAGATCTTCTGCCGGAGCCGCCAGAGAGTTCCCCCGAGATGACGCAGCCGCACCGGAGGCTCGCCGAACCGTGCCCGGTAGGTGCGCTGCCACGCCGGGATCTGGCAGATGAAACGCCAGTCCGACTCGATAAAGCTGCGCAACACATACATCGGCGCCGGGGAACGCAGGGCGAAGAGCCGGGGATTGAAAGTCGTCGCAAATGGGCAGCCCGGGAAAAACTCACCGGCGAGGATGCCTCGTCCGAGCAGCTCGTTCTTGATCTCCCGCGACGGATCGGTCGCCTCGAGGAGGCGCGAGCCGCGCACGCCCGGGAGCACGAGGACGAGACACCGAAGACGAGGATCGGAGCCGCCGATCTTTTCCTCAAAGACCGTCGCCGCTTCGCGCAGGATCGCATCGAGCGACTCCAGCGGGAGTTCCCGATCGTTCCCCTTTTTGACGGAAAAATAGACACTCCGGGCCGCCAGTGCCGGGGCCATCATCGGGCAGATCGCCTCCACCCGATGGCGTTTTTTGACCTTCTGGAGAGGATACGTCGTCGTCCAGCGCGCGCAATCGGCAACTGCCCCGGCCGACTCGGGATCGAGCCCGGCACGCATGAGACCTTCGCAGTCGAGAGCCTCTTCCACCGCGAGGAGGGGTAGGCCAGACAAGACTGGATCAGCTTGTAATACCGGACACATAATTCACAAGTATTGAATTTACAGTATTTATATAAAATATGCAAGGCGTTTGCGAGACTTTGCCTCGTTGAGGTCTCGCCCCGTCTCGGGAAGAAGAAATGGGTTGGCAGACGGGCGAGCGCCGTGAAAAGGTGAATCATGCACGCAACGGCTCACCTACGGATCTTGCGCCTCGCGGCGTCCCACGCGGGCCTCTTCCTCGCCCTGGGCCTCTCTCTGCGGCTCGTGGCGCAGGAACCGCCATTGCCACCGGCAGCTCCGACCGAGCCCGAGCCTGTCGTCTTCAGTGAGTTCCAAACCGTCACCGCCCTGGAATCGGTGCGAGACTCGATCCGCGCCGCCGACGAGCGTATCGCCGCCCTCGCCGCTGAGGAACAGGTCGCCACGGCGGCGGAGAAAGAACGACTCGATGAGGAGATAAAGGAGCTCGTGGCCCGTCGCGAAGTCCTCCGCAGTGACTTCGAATCCATCGCCACGGGAATCGACCCCGCCGAATACGATCAGGCTGCGAAGGTGGAGTTCGACCTCGCCGATGAGGTCCAGTCCCTCATCCGCCCGATCGTCGACGAGCTGAAGGAGTTCACCAAAAAGCCCCGTGAGATCGAACAATACCGCAGCGAACTCGCGATCTGGCGCAAGCGACTCGGGACGACAGACGCCGCCATCGTGAATCTGGAGCTCCTCCCAGAAGACGTCAGTCCCGAACTCGCCACCGATATCGCGGCGACCCGCCAAAAGTGGGATGAACGCAAACAACAGGCTGAGAATCGCATCCAGGCCCTCAGCTACCAGCTCGAGCAGGCCACGAGCAACCAGCCCTCCCTTTTCAAATCTCTTCGCGAAGGCTTCCAATCTTTTTTCCGCAGTCGCGGTCGCAACCTCTTCTTTTGCCTGATCGCCTTTTTCGGCACGTTTTTTTTCCTTCGCTACATACACGGCCGGGTCAACCGCCTCGCGCCCTGGGTGAAAAAGGGGTCCCGTCCGTTTTACACGCGTGTCGTCGATGTAGGCCTGCACCTCTTTTCCCTGATCGGAGCAGTCGTCGCGGCCATGATCGTGCTCTACGTCGCGGGCGACTGGGTGCTCCTCGGTCTCGCGATCATCATCATCCTGGGGCTCGCCCTCGCCGCGAAGAACGGACTACCGAAGTTCTACGCCCACGGGCGCATCCTCATGAATCTCGGTGAAGTGCGCGAGGGCGAAAGGGTCGTCTATGCCGGGATCCCATGGAGGGTGGAGAGGCTCAGCTTTTTCTCCATTTTGAAAAACGAGCAACTCCGCGGCGGAGTGATCCGACTGCCCGTGCGGCGCCTCGATGGTCTCGTCTCCCGCGCCATCAGCAAGGGCGGCGAGCCCTGGTTCCCGTGCGAAGAGGGCGACTGGATCGAGCTGCCGGATGAGGGGCGGGGTAAAGTCGTCCTGCAGACACCCGAGTTCGTCCAGCTCGTCAAACTGGGCGGGGCCCGCATCACCATTCCCACAGCCGAGTTCCTCCTCAAGTCCCCGCTGAATCTCTCGCACAATTTCCGCCTCTCGACCCGCTTCGGGATCGATTACAAACATATCGCCACGAGCACCACCGCGATCCCCGAAACTCTCTGGGCCCATCTCACCCGCGAGATGTCCGCTCTCATTGAAAAACGCGAAAAGCTCATCAGTCTCAAAGTCGAGTTCGCTGAGGCCTCGAGTTCCTCGCTCGACTACGCCATCATCGCGGACTTCGACGGATCGCTCGCGCACCGCTATGAGTTCCTCGTCCGCGCCCTGCATCGGCTCGCCGTCGATTGCAGCCTCGCTAATCACTGGGAAATTCCCTTTACCCAGATTACTCTCCACAATGCCTATCCCTCGACGACACCCCCATCCTATGATCTGCCCGCGCCCAAAGCAAAGCTCCCCTAAGCTCCCCCGACACGACCTGACCCTCTTGCCCCGCTGACCCGACCCTCTTTTCTTCGGACGATGGATTCCCCCGCCCCGCGCAAACGACGCCGCTGGCTCCTCAAGGCCGCCCTCCAGGCCGAAAAAGGGTATGACGCCTTTCACCGCTTCCTCGCCCGCATCACCGGGCGACTCGGCAAACCCATGGCCGCCGAGATCTACTACGCGATCCGCCATCCCGAAGCCGTCTCGGTAAAAGGCCGCGTCCTCCTCGCGAGAAAGTGGCGACACCCCCATATCAATGATCACCCCCTCGTCAATTTTTTCCAGATTCTGCTGCGCTGGGCCACGCCCGAGCGGCCCTACTCACTCGTCCGCGTTAGCGCGGGCGGCGCCCCGGTAGAGGAGCGGGCGGATCGCGAGGGATACTTCGAGATCGACCTGCCCGATGCCGAGGTCCATGGCAGCGAGGTCTACATCGAGCTGCCCGAGTCCGAGGCCTCGACGCCCTCGCACTGGGAGATCACTGGCTCCGGTGACGGCGTGCACTGCGTCATCATCAGTGACATCGACGACACCGTCCTCGTCACCCACGTGGCGAAGATCCTGCGTATGCTCGCGACGACATTCTTCGGAAACGCGCTCACCCGCCAGCTTTTCCCCGGCTCCGTGGCTCTTTACGAAGCCCTCCGCCGGGGGCCCGATGCCGCCGCCGACCATAACAACGCGATCGCCTACGTGACGAGTTCGCCCTTCAACCTGCATGGGCTTCTTTACCTGATCTTCAAAGAAAACGAGCTCCCTCCCGGCGCCTTTTTCATGACCGCCTGGGGTCTCAACGAGGACACATGGATCACCCGCAGCCATCGCGATCACAAGCTGGAGTCGATCCGCCAGGTGCTGGGCTGGTATCCCGACACCCCCGTGATTCTCATCGGCGACAGCGGTCAGTACGATACCTCGATCTACATCGAGACAGCCCTCGCTCACCCCGGAGTGATTTCGCAGATCCTCATTCGCGACGTGAGCAACGAAGACCGCATCGAAATGCTCCAGTCCGAGGTCGAAAAACTGGGAGACTCGGGAACGCGCTTCTCCTTTTTCAAAGACTCAGCCGAGGCGGCCGCGACCCTCGAGGCCGCCGGTTGGATCTCCCCGGCCCAGAGAGCCGAGGTAGATCGCATCGTCCACGAACCACCGCCCTCGCTCATCGACCTCGTCACGCAACGTCCCGCCCGTGAAACCTCGACCCGCCCGAAGCCGGCCCCGTGACGTAACCTCCCGGTGGAAAACCCGGCCCCGCTCACCTCCTCCGCCCGCGCCCGCGGCGCTCTCTATGGACTAGCCATCGGCGACGCCCTCGCCATGCCCGTACACTGGTACTACGACCGCGCTGCGCTGCACCGGGACTACGGGCTCGTCGACCACTACCTCGCCCCGAAAAATCCGCACCCCGGCAGCATCCTCTGGCGGTCCGGCTACTCACCGCTCAATGAGCGAGGCGAGATCCTCCACGAACAGGCCGTCTACTGGGGACAGCGCGAGATCCACTACCATCAGTTCCTCGAGGCCGGGGAAAACACCCTGACACTACAACTCGCATCCCTGCTCGAGCGGTCTCTCCTAGAAAAAGGCGGCTATGATTTCGACGACTACGCCGCCCGATACCTCGACTTCTTCACCACCCCCGGACGCCACCACGACACCTACGTCGAGGAATGTCATCGCGAGTTTTTTCTCAACTACGCCCGCGGTCGCAAGCTCGCCCGCTGCGCGGTCGAGGGCAAGCACATCGGCGGGCTGCCCGGGATCATCCCCATTGCGGTGCACTACGCCGAGGATCCGGTGTCCGCCTGTCGATTCGCGCTCCAACATCTTTCCCTGACCCATCGCGGCCCCGCCATCGCCGGCGCGGCCGGACTGATCCTCGATTTGCTCCTCCCCGTGCTCGAGGGAGCCGACCTCCTCGACGTCATCCGCGGCCGCCACTCGCGTCAGACCAGTCCCTATCTCGGCTTCCCCCTCGAAAAGTGGCTCGAGGAACCCGACGACGACATCATCGGACCGCATCTCAGCCCGGCCTGCTATCTCACCGACAGCGTTCCGGCGGCGATCTATCTCGCGGCAAAATACCACAATGCTCCGCGCGAGGGGCTCATCGCCAACACGATGCTGGGCGGAGACAACGTCCACCGCGGCGCCGTCCTCGGCGCGCTCCTCGGAGCGGCAAATGGCGAAGAGGCCTGGCCACTAGACTGGCGCGAGGGACTGTTGTGCCCACCTCCCCTACTCGCTCTTTTCGATGAAAAAGTGAAATGAGCTCAGCGATTCGACTCCGTTGGTCGGAATGTCAGGATGACGCGAAATCGATGGTTGAAAGGCTCGTGCTCCAGCCATGGTTCCTGGAACAGGTAAAAGCCCCGCGCTTCGTAAAAGATGACCTCGTCCCGAATGAGCGGCTCCAGCGTCTCGTAGGGCGTCGTATCGATGAACCACTCCATTTGCCGATGGAGGCGACGTTTGACCGAACAGAAACGCGAGATGATGTGATCCTCGAGATCCTGGATATGGGAGAGCACTTCGTTTTTTTTCATGCCGGGCGCGATGCGGAACGCGAAGTCTACGCTCGCCTAAACGAACCGGTCTCAAAAATCCCGACCGACGCACCATGAAAGCGCTCCCGCCCCCCCTCTTTCGCCGGATCCTCCTCGCCCATTTTGCCTCGACCTGCGCCATGGCGGGAGTGATCTGGATCGTGCAGCTCGTCATTTACCCGCAGTTTGCCGATGTCGGGGCAGAGGCCTTTCCCGCCTATCATCGCCACTACACTGATCTCATTACCCTCGTCGTCGGTCCCCTCATGCTCGTAGAACTCGCCACTGCGATCCTCATTTTTCTTCAGCTCCGCCTGGCTCCCCGTCTCCGCCACTTCGCGGCGGCCGGGCTCGCCGCCGTGCTCCTCCTCTGGCTCGTCACCGCCCTCGTCCAGGTTCCCGCCCATGATCGGCTCGCGGCAGCCTACACCAACGAACTTGCCCGCAGTCTCGTCTTCGGGAACTGGGTGCGCACCGCTCTCTGGACGATCCGCGTTCCGATCGCGTGGTCTCTTCTCGGCAAGCGCTAGCCCGAACCTCGGAACCCGCCGCCGGCTCCTCTCCCTCGGGACAATAAAGGTCGCGGCCGTGACATTTATTGTCCGCGCCGATTACCTCAATGGAGGGGCACTTTCGTCGTTCGCCAGGTGGCCTCCCGGGGCATCCTACCCTCCCGCCCCGAAGAATCTCTCGCGGAGAGCGAGCGGGGGTTGTTTGCCTTTCAGGGTGAGGACGACGATGATGAGGGTCGAGGCGAAGACGGCCCAGAGGAAGGGATGCAGGCCGAGGAGCAGGTATTCTCCGAATTTCCCGGTGTTGAGATAACCCGCGAAGTAGAGGGCAAGGATGGTGACGCCCCCGCCGAGCATCCCGCCGACAGCCGCGGCGGAGGTCATGCGGGACCAGTAGAGCGCGAAGACCATGGGGGCGAGGAACGAGGCCCCGAGTCCGGCCGAGGCGAAGACGATGAGGTGCTGGAGAAACTGGGGCGGATGCAGCACCGCGAGGACCCCGAGGATCCCCACGACGACGGTGACGAGGTAACTGAGACGTTTCACCTGATTCTCGGTCGCAGCTGGATTGATGGAGGTCTGGTAGACATCACGGACGACTCCCGAAGAGACGAGGATGAGGAAACTATCGACACTGGACATCACGGCGGCAAACGGCGCCGCGACGAGGAATCCCGCGAGCCAGGGAACGCCGGCGTTGGAGGTGAGCTCGGCAGCCATCTCGGGCATGATGCGATCAGGGTGGATCTCCATCCCTGGCATGAGGACACGGGCGCAGGTGAAAATGATGATGAGGGGAAAATAGATGATCGTGAAATAGAAGGCGATCATGACCATGGACCGTCGCAGGGTAATGGTGTCGCGGTAGGCCATCTGCCGCACCATGTAGCTCGGTTGTCCCGCCCCGCTGAAGTTCCAAAAAGCAAAAAAGCTCAGGGCGAGGAGGACGCTGATGAATCCCTGCGGATTGTCGGCGGACGGCCCCGGGGCGCTCGTGTAGACGCCTTTTTGCCCGGCCCCGTAGGCATAGGTCCTCGTCTCTCCGGCCGGGACGGCGCGGACGGGGATGCTGCGATCGACGCGGGCACGGACCTTCTCGATCTCGGCGGGGGTGGTGAGCTTGAGGGCCTCGACCGGTTGGGAAAGGGTCTCTCCGGCGGGAATGGTCACGCTCGACTTGAGCCGGATGATGTCCCCGCTGCCGGTGGCCTCGATCCAGCGACCGCGGGCGAATCGCTGATCATCCGCTGAAGCGGGCACTTCGAGCGAGACGGTGACAAACTCGGGCGGAGTCATCGCGGCGAGCTGGCGGGTCGCATTGCCGAGCCCATCGACCTGACGGATCGCGAAGACGAGCATGAGGATGACCCCGACGAGCATGACGAGGCCCTGCATGACGTCGGTCCAGACGACGGCGCGGAATCCACCGTAGGTCGTGTAGATGATGACAGCGGTGGCAAAGAGAATGAGGCAGAGCAGGTAGTCGCCCTCGGCCGCTCCGATCCAGGGGATCCCGGCGGTGAGCGACTCGAGCTTCAGGACGATGCCCTGGTAAACGGGGGCGTCCTCGAGCAGCGTGGCCATGATCTCGGCCCCCGCCTTGAACTGGGCCATGAGGAAGAAGAACATGAAAAAGAGCAGCAGGATGGTCGCGAGATTTCCCACGGAGTGGCTCTCGAAGCGACGGCGCAGGACTTCGGGAACGGTGATGGCCCCGGCGAGACGGCTGACCTGATTGATTCGCTTGGCGAGCAGTCCGAGCGCGACTAGGGGAGCGATCATGTAACCCGCGATCCACCACGCGAGGGACCAGCCGTGGGTGTAGATGAGCGAGGGGAAGCCCATGAAGGTTCCGCCCGAGGCCGAGGTCGCGGCATAGGTGAAGGCAAAAGCCCACAGCCCGATGTTGCGGCTCCCGAGGAAGTACTCGTTCACGAAGGACTTTGACTGTCCCGCCCGGTTCGCGAGGATCGCGATGAGGAAGACGATCGCGAGGTAAATGGTGAAGGTGACGATGGCGGTCATTCCGCCCTCCCTTCCGAGTCGCCTTTTTCAAAAGCGTCCAGGCCGCTCGCGTCACCGACGGCGCAGTCGTGCAGCGGAGTGTCTTTCATGAAGCGCATCGCAAACCAGACCGTCAGTGCGAGGGCCGCAAGCCAGGGGAGGAAGATACCGAGGGTCACCCATCGCGGCATGCCGAGGAGAGGATCCTGCCCCGAGGTCTCGCCACCGAAGGCGTGAACGGAGTTGTAACCGACTGTCCACGCGGCAAAAGCGATCCACGCACCGATCATGAACCACAGCTCGCGCCGCGTCTGCCGGAAGGAATCGGCAAGGTTGGTCTTTTCTTCAGAGTCTGGCATGATCGGATCCTGCAAGAGTCAGCGAGGCAACACGAGTTATTTTTTCTCCCCGATGACGTGCCGAATTAGTAGCTGAATCCCCGCGCCTTCGCGGCTACAGGGGGGCCATGCTAGACGATACCGCACGCGCGCGCAATTTCCCCTCGCTCGAGGGCATGACCTACCTCAACACGGCGGCCGAGGGCATCCCGCCTCTCGCCGCAGGCGAGGCGCTGCAACGCTACTTCTCACACAAAGTCATGGGAATGGACGGACGTGTCCTCTTCGCCCGGGAGTTCGATGCCTGCCGGGAGAGCGCGGCGGCTCTGCTCGGGCTGAGCGCGGACGAGGTCTCTTTCGCCTCCTCGACCTCCGAGGCCTACAATCTGCTCGCGACGGCGGTTTCTTTTGCCGAAGGCGACGATCTCGTGATCACGAATCTCGATTTCCCCTCGGGGGTGACGCCGTGGCTACAGCACCGTGATGGCCCGGTCGTGCAGCTCTGGGAGCACCGCGACGGCGTCCTCGAACTCGAGGATCTCGCGGCGATGCTGAGCGAACGCACCCGCCTCGTGCAAGTCTCGCTGGTGAGCTTCCTCACCGGCTACCGGCTGGCGTGGGGACCCTTCCGCGATCTCGTGCGGGAGCGAGCACCGCAGGCGATCCTCGCGGTCGATGTGACGCAGGCGGCGGGCCGCGTCGATCTCGATTGTCTCGATGCGGACTGCCTCCTCGCGAGCAGTTACAAATGGCTCCTCGGCACCCACGGCGGCTGTCTCGTGGCGGTGCCCGACCATGCCCGCGAGCGGCTCGTCGTGAAAGCGGGCGGATGGTTCCACCTCGCCAATGCCTTTGAAAATGATCGATTCAGCCGCGTCGAGCCCTTCCCCGGGGTCCGGGGATTCGCCGTCGGGATGCCCGCCTACCCCGCCGTCTACGCGCTGCGGGCGGGGATCGACATGATAAGGGAAGCCGGAGTCGCGGCGATCGCGGCCCATGCCGATGCCCTCGTCGCCCGCCTCCACGACGGCCTCTCCGGGCTCGGCTATGCGACGCTTTCCCCACCGCAGCCTGGCAATAGCTCGGGCATCGTCGCGATGCGAACGACGGACGACGCCGCGATCCATGCCCGCCTCCTCTCACGGAACATTCACGTGATGTGCCAGGCCGGCCGCATCCGCTTCGCGATCCACGGCTACAATCGCCGCGAGGATGTCGACGCGGTGCTCACGGCTCTCACGGCCTACCGGGAAAATTCCTGACAGATCACGAAAAGAAGACTTTTTCCGCCGTGCCTTTCATGATGTCGCCCTTTTCCGCAGCGGAGAGAAAGTCGAGCCCCTCCTGCACGAGAGCGACCGAGGCGGCGTAAGTGTGCTCGCCCTGGACCTGGTAGGGGCAGTCCGATCCCCACATGAGCCGACCCGAGCCGTAGGCATCGCGCAGTTGCCGTATCATCGGGGCGAGGTCGGTATAGGGCGGCTTCTTGAGCCCGAGAGCGTAAAAGGCGGAGGTCTTCACATAGACATTTTTAAAAGCGGCGAGGGCGACGAGTTGACCGAGTTCACCGGGATCGATCGTGCCCTTTGCACCGATGCGGGCGAAGTGATCGATCACGACGGGTGTGTCGGGGTATTTTTCACACATCTTCTGAATCTCCGGTAGTGAAGCGGGGTCGGTGAGGCAGCACATCGCGAGGCCTTCCTCTCCGCCGACTTTCCACATCTCCCGGATGCCCGCCGATTTCGCCCAATCTTTGGTACGGTCGGGAAAGGCGTAGAGTCGGAATCCGCGAACGCCTTTTCCAGCAAGTTCCTTCATCCGCTCACCGACGCCCGCCGCAGAGTCATCGACTATCGCGACGCCGCGATAGCGATCGGGATCGGCCTTGATGACATCGACCATGTAGGAGTTATCGAATTGGTAAAAGCTCATCTGGATGAGCACGGTCCGCGTCACCCCGGTACCCTCCTGTTGGCCCCTGAGGATGGCCGGATCAAAGATCTCGGGCACGATCGCTTTCCCACGGAACGACTCGGCGAGCGGATACTTTTCCCGATCCGACGGCCAGACGTGGACGTGAGCATCGATGAGACCGTCTTTTCCGGCGGTGTCAGCGAAAAGGGGCATCACGGGAGTGAGCGCGAGGGTTCCGGTGGTGGTGAGGAAACGACGGCGGCTCGGATTTTTCATGCGCCATAACTAAGCAGAAAACGACGGTGAAAAGCAAGAGCCAACTCCACTTGATCGAGGTCGACCCATTCGACGGCGGCGTGGGCCTGATCGATCGAACCGGGTCCGAAGATGATCCCGGGAATGCCAGCGCGGTGTAGTTTGGTGACGTCGCAGCCGAAGGGAACACCGGCCGGGGTCGGGTCGAGCCCCATCGCCGAGAGCACACCGGCCGCCGCCTGCACAAGTGGAGAGTCCGCCGCCGTCTCCATCGCTTCGTCAGAAAGGCGGGGCGGATGAATGATCACCTCGCCAACGGGAAAATCGGCGAGCAGGGACTCGTATTCAGCGAGCACCGCGGCACCGGTCTCCCCCGGCAGCATGCGGCGATCGAGGGTGATGAGACAGCGCTCCGGCACGAAGTTGACCTGGGCGCCGCCCTCGATCAGGGAAATGGTGCAGGTCGCTTCGCCGACGAGCGGATGCGATCGCTCGCGCAGGCTCGCGTGGTGGCGCTCGAGTCGCTCGATGACGCGCGCCATCGCGACGATGGCGTTTTTTCCAAGGTGCGGTTTGGAGCTGTGAGCGGCGACTCCGCAGGTCTCGATCTGCCAGCGCAGCACCCCCTTGTTGCATGAGACGGCACGCAGTTCCGTAGGCTCGGCGACGATGGCGGCCTCGGGATGGATCCCGCGTTCCCCCATCCAGTCGATCAGTCGCAGGACGCCGCGAAAGGCATTTTCCTCATCGATGACGGCGGCGAAATAGACATCGCAGGGGGGTGTCGCTCCCCCGGCATGGAGGCTCGTCAGGGCGATCATCATTGCGGCGAGCCCGGCCTTGGTATCGCACGATCCACGGCCGTAGAGACGGCCGTCTTTGATGACCGGATCAAAGGGCGGGATCGTCATGTCCGCGACCGAGACGGTGTCGAGATGGGCTTCGAGGAGGACCGTGCGGGACGAGTCGCGGCCCGGGAGCCGGGCGATAATGTTCGAGCGACCCGGAAGCACCTCGTCGGTCCAGACTTCGAGTCCGGCCTTTTCAAAAAATTCCCTGACAAATGCACCAACCGCCCCTTCCCCGGGACCGGACCACTCGGGGTTGACGCTGTTGATCGCGACGAGTCGGGCGAGGGTGCCGTTCAGTTCATTCATGAGCCGACAGGATGATGCAGGTATGGCAAAAACGATACGGGAATTTCCGGTCGGCTTTGCGCCACTGATCCGGAGAAGCGATGTCCCTTTTCAAAAGGCGCGGACAGCGTTAGCCTTTCCCCTGCCCTGATCGGGCCCGCAAGACGTAACCCGAGACAGATGTCTGACCTTCATTTTACCCTCAGCAGCGAGATCAGCGCCCCCGTCGAAGCGCTGCGGGACTGGCATTTTCGTCCGGGTGCCTTCGGTCGGCTCAATCCCCCGTGGGAGAAGGCGCGCGTCATCTCTGCTCCCGGCGCTCTCGTCGATGGAGCCCGGGCCATCATCGAGATCCAGGCCGGCCCGATAAAGCAGCGCTGGATCGCGGACCACGAGATTACCCCCGACGGATTCATCGACCGGCAGGCCTCGGGGCCCTTCGCTTTCTGGGAACACCGGCACCTCTTCGAAGCGACCGGCCCGATGACGAGTCGCCTCACCGATGCGATCGCTTACCGGCTCCCGATGGGTCTGCCGGGCCGCATTTTCGGGAGCGCTCTCGTCAGGAAGAAGCTGGAACGGATGTTCCACTATCGCCACACCGTGACCCGGACCGACCTTGCTCGTGCGGTGCAAAATCCACCGCCGCGCTCCCTTCGCATCCTCATGACGGGCGCGAGCGGAATGATCGGACGCCCCCTCTGCGCCTACCTCGAGACGCAAGGACACGAGGTCCATCGAGTGACCAGACGAGCAACGCAACCGGGCGAGATCGAGTGGGATCCGGAGCGGGGCCTCCTCGATCTGCCGACCGGAGTGACCTACGACGCCGCGATCCATCTCGCCGGGGAAAACGTCGCCGACGCCCGCTGGAGTCCGGAGAAAAAGCGGCGCATCCTCGAGAGCCGTCGTCTCGGGACCCGTCTCCTCGCCCGCACCCTCGCGGCGATGACTCAGCCGCCCGCCGTCCTCATCAGCGCTTCCGGCTCGGGCATTTACCCGCCCGACGGCAGCATTCACGATGAAGATTCTTCCGTCGGAGACCACTTTCTCAGCCGCGTATGTCAGGTCTGGGAGGAAGAGACCGCCCCGGCAAAAGAGGCAGGGATACGTGTCGTCCTCGCCCGCATCGGCGTCGTCCTGAGCCCGACCGGAGGAGCTCTGCAGAAAATGGCACCCGTCTTCCTCGCCGGCGCGGGCGGCCCGATCGGGTCGGGGAACCAGCGACTCTCCTGGATCGCGATGGACGATGTCCTTGACATCCTCCATCGCTCCACATTTGAGACCTCGTGGGAGGGCCCCATCAATCTCACCGCGCCCGAGCCGGTCACGAACCGCGCGTTCGCCAATACTCTCGCCCGGGTCCTCCGTCGTCCCGCCCTGCTCCCGGTCCCGACTGCGGTGGTCCGCGCGATCTTCGGGGAAATGGCCGACGAGACCCTGCTCGCCGATCTCGCAGTCGTGCCGCGTCGGCTCTTTTCCCTCGGCTATTGCTTCCGCTATCCCGACCTGGAGGCGGCCCTGCGTCATATCCTCGGCCGCCCCCTCCGCTGACTTCACATGAGTTCTGCCAGCGTCGAGACCATCATCATCGGAGCCGGACTCGCCGGACTCAGCGCTGCCCTGCGCCTCCACGAGGCCGGCCGCGAGGTTCTCATCCTCGAAGCCGCCGATGCCGTCGGCGGTAGGGTGCGCACGGATCACCTCGATGGATTCCTCCTCGATCGCGGATTCCAGGTCTATCTCGACGCCTACCCCGAGGCCGGAGAATTGCTCGATCTCGAGGCCCTCGACTTGCAGCACTTCGAGCCGGGAGCACTCATCTGGAAAAAGGGAAAACTCCGGCGGCTCATGGACGTCTTTCGCAGACCCGGCGCGCTCCTTTCCAGCGCTCTCCAGCCCATCGGCACGCCCTTCGACAAGCTCCTCGTCGCGAAGCTGCGTCACCGCCTCCTCCACAAATCGCAGGACGCGATCTGGTCCGCCCCCGAGAGCACGACCGCCGACTACCTGCGCCGCTTCGGATTTTCCGAAGGCATGATCGACCTTTTCTTTCGCGGCTTCTACGGCGGCATCTTCCTCGAGGAGCATCTTGTCACCTCGAGCCGGATGTTCGAGTTCACCTTCGGGATGTTTTCGCGAGGCGATGCCACTCTCCCCGCCGCCGGCATGCAGGCCATCCCGGATCAGCTCGCATCCCGCCTCCCTGAAGGGGCGATCAGGTTTGAGTGCCCCGCTGAGTTGATCGCCGGCACCACCGTTCACGCAGGCGGGCAGGAGATCCGCGCCGATCAGATCATCCTCGCGACCGATGGAAACACCGCCGCCCGACTCCTCCCCGACCGTTACACCGCGCCCCGCTGGAACGGCACGACCTGCCTCTATTTTGCCGCGCCCGAACCACCCTACCCTGACACGCTCATTGCACTCAGGGGAGATCGCGAAGGGCTCATAAACAACCTCTGTGTCCCGTCGAATGTGGCCCCGTCCTACGCCCCGGCGGGAAAGTCGCTCATTTCCGTCTCGATCACAGGATGTCAGGTCCCCGACGGTGACCTCACCGGCCGCGTCACGGCCGAGCTGCGGGAGTGGTTCGGCCCGGCGACGGAGGAATGGCAGTTTCTCAAAGCCTATCACCTCCCCCGCTCCCTGCCGGTCGAGCCCCCCGGGCACACCGCCTCTTCAGGAGGAATGGGACCGGTGCGAGCGTGCGGCGATTTTCTCAGCAGTGCCTCGATCGAGGGAGCGATCCGCTCGGGCAGCATCGTTGCCGATGCCATCCTCGGCGGGAATGCCTGTCCCGTGTAGCTGAAAGAGGTTACTCGAACATCGAGGCATTTCAGAGCACGGGAAACTCTCAAACCGTGGCGCATCGGGCAATTTGTAATCATCGCGAGCTGTCAACAATCCGCTTGTTATTTAATGATTATTATGATATTTACCAATAATGCGGTTTTTACACACGTGAAAAAAGAACTCGCATTCTCATTGGTCGAGTCCCTCATCGTCGTGGCGGTGATCGGCATCGTCGCCGCGCTAGGCAGTGCGGTTTTCTCCAACGTGGTCACTTCTGCTCGTGACCAGAATCTCATTTCCGACGTCGATACCCTCAACCGCAGCGTCATCGCCTACCTCGGTGCCGGCGGCGATCTCTCCAGGGCCAAGGCTCCCGAAGAAGTCCTCAGCGCTCTGAAGCGCAGCATGAGTAGTGCCTCGCGGGTTCCCACGCTCAGCGGCAGCAAGATCGATGAACGCCTCACGTTCACTCTCCAGAGTTCGGGAGAGGTCAGCCAAAACTCCTGGCGCGCCTACTGAGACGGCAGTGTGAATCGTTTTGTCCTCGGCAAATCGGGCAATACCCCGGGGATCAAGGGCTTTGTCCTCGACGACAGTCTCACCAGCAAGGGCGAAGAGGACGAAAATGCGAAGTCGTCGATGCTCTATGCGGCCAAGGACAACTGGATTTGGGACTACGAGGAGGTTCCGGTGACGATTCCCGCCGGTCCTTCGGTGATGCCGGTCTCGGAAGTGTCGGATTCCACTGCCCCTCCAATACCTGTCGGCACCGGAGGGGGAGTATCCGGCTCGCTGACACCCCTCGCCGCCCCCCTCGTTCTCGGTCAGTTCGGGAGCGTTCCCGATCTCTTCCTTTAATCTGCCGCTGACGATTGCAAATCCGAATCCCGCAGGTTCCTCAGCCCTCTTTTACTCGATTGATTTCGGAAACTGGAAGGCCTACACCAGTCCGCTCTCGGTGCCCCCGGGATCAGTGGTCGCGGCCCAGGCGATCGCCACCAACATCCTCTATTCGGACAGCAGCCGCGTCGATCAAAATTACGATTTTATTCCGGGTTCCCTCATCCCGCCCGTGATCTCCCCCGACCGCCCCGAACTCGGCCGTCTTCGACGGTCGAGTCATCAACGTGACTCTCGTCGAGCAGAATCCCTCCTCGACCTCACGGATGCAGTATAGAATCGGCGGCGACCCGTGGACGGACTACACCGTTCCCTTCAAGCTCGACCGCAACGACTACCCCAGCGGCTCTCTCGTCCAAGCCCGGGCAATGCCCCTTACCCCCTTTTACACCTCCAGCACCACGACCCTGCGTACTCTGGGCGCGGAAGCCCCAGCAGTCACGGGCGGAGCGGTCGGCAGCTTTTCCGCCCCCACCGGGGAAGAGTTCATGGTCACCAACCTCGGCAGCGGAGGCTCCTCAGACTACTTCGCCTGGGGGCGCGACGCGTGGACCTATGACGAAGCAATGAGCTTTGGCGATCCTTCCCTCGCTCCCGTCCTTTCTAAGAGCTGGCTGAATTACACCGCCTCCGCATTCAACAATGTTAAGGCCGGAGAGCGATTCCAGATTGGAACTCTCGACTACTTTAACGGCTCCATTGCAGGAGGATCATCGGCGGAACAAGTCACCTTTACGGCGGATCTGGACTTCAAGATGAACGGAGTCGCCGCCTCGACCTTGCTAGACTTCGACTTCGAGCTGGTAAACGTCATCAATATGCTCAACCCCAACGATCCATGGGCAGACGCTGACTTCGTGAAACTCGCCAACCCCATCGCGAGTCAGATTCTTACTTTTCAGGGAATCGATTTTCAGTTCCAACTTGAGTTCGGCGAGACCACCGCAGACGGGATCAGTCTCTTTAACGAGTTCTACGTGCTCGAGGGACGCAGTGCGGCCACGAGACTCTACGGGACCCTCGTCGAAGTCGGCTCGCCCGGTTTCAACAGCACTGGCAAACCCTGATCGGGGCGGTTAGGTTGGGTCAAATGCCCCTCGCCTGGAAGCCCGAGATCATCGCCCTCACCGAACTGCCCGAAGCACGGCGGCAGAAGATCGACGCGTCCTTTTTCCCGCCCGTCCCTGAGGACCACCTCCGCGCCTGGGAAAAAGCGCACGACGTGACTCTGCCCGGCGAGATTCGCAGCTACCTGCTCCAGTCCGACGGCCTCGAAGCCTGTCGCGGCGAACTCTGGCCCGTCCTCCCGCTCGCCCAGTGGGAAGTGATCAACGATCCCTGCGCCGCCGCCCATCTTTGGATCCGCTTCGGGACGGGGCGCAAGCATCTCTACCTGCTCTCCCTCGGGCACTCCCCCTCGATCTACCGGCACGAACGCTTCGGATCAGACGAGGAGTTTTTTGCTCCCGGCTTCCGGCAATTTTTGAAAAAAGTCTTCCGGGGCGAAGCGTGAGATAGCGAAACTTCTGGCCTCCGGGCCGCACTTTTGCCACCATCACCCCGCTTACCCATGAAAATCCCCGCTTTTCTGCTCCTCCCGCTTTTCGCCCTCCTCCCCTCGTGCGAGCGCTCCGCCGATCCGGGAGCCGACTCGCCGGGAAAACCCGAGGTCGCCCTCATCATGAAATCGCTCGCCAATGAGTTTTTCAAAACCATGGCCGACGGGGCGGAATCCTATCAAAAGGAGAACGGGTCAGACTTCACCCTCATCGTCAACGGCATCCGCAACGAGACCGACCTCACCCAGCAGGTCGCCCTCGTCGAACAGATGGTCGCGCGCGGGGTCGATGCCATCGTCATCGCCCCGGCCGATTCGAAGGCCCTCGTGCCGGCCCTGAAGCGCGCGCAGGATGCCGGCATCACCGTCGTCAACATCGACAACCAGCTCGACCGCGCCGTCCTCGCCGAGGCTGGAGCGACCATCCCCTTCGTCGGGCCCGACAACCGCGAAGGCGCCCGAGTCGTCGGCGAAGCCCTCGCAAAAACCCTCAGCGCCGGAGCCGAAGTCGCCATCCTCGAGGGCGTCCCCTCCGCCTTCAACGCCCGCGAGCGCCGTGCCGGCTTCGAAGAGGCCATGCAAAAGGCCGGTGCGGTAGTCGTCAGCGTCCAGAGCGGGTCGTGGGAGATGGACAAAGCCAACTCCCTTAGCGCCGCCCTCCTCACCTCTCATCCCGACCTCGCCGCGATCCTCGCCAGCAACGACAGCATGGCTCTCGGAGCCGCCGCCGCCGTGAAGGCCGCCGGAAGAGAGGCCCGGGTCAAAGTCGTCGGATTCGACAACATCTCCGCCGTCCAGGCCATGATAAAAGAAGGCCGCATCCTCGCCACCGCCGACCAGCACGGGGACCAGCTCGCCGTCTACGGCATTACCGCCGCCCTCTCCCTGCTCAAAGGTGAAACTGCCCCTGCCGATCAGAAGACACCCGTGGATCTGGTAACTGCGGAAACGCTCGAGTAAGTGAATCGCGCAGCCCATCGATTTCCCCGCATGAGTTCCCACACGAAAGGTCCCGGGCGCCTCTCCGCCGGCGCGGAATCGCTCGGTCTCCTCGCTGTCCTCGCGGGCCTCATCCTCGTCTTCGCCCTCCTCAGCGAGCATTTCTTTTCCGCCGCGACCTTTTACCAGATCGCGAACCAGGTCCCCGCCCTCACCGTCATCGCCGTGGGCATGACCTTTGTCATCCTCACCGGCGGTATCGACCTCTCCGTCGGCTCGGTCATGGCCTTCGCCGGGGCCATCCTCGGACTTGCCATGGTCGACTGGTCCTGGCCGCTCCCCGCCGCACTCCCGCTCGCCCTTATCGCCGGCATCCTCTGCGGCACGATCAACGGCTGGGTCACGGTGCGATTCCGCGTCCCCGGTTTTATCGTCACCCTCGGTATGATGCAGATCGCCCGCGGCCTCGCCTATCTCGGGACCGACTCGCAGACCAAATACATCGGTAAACCGGTCGAATGGCTCGGCGCACCGCTCGCCGGCATCGGGATCTCACCCGCTTTTCTCACCGCTCTCCTCATCGTCGCGGCCGGACAACTCATCCTCCACCGCACCCTCTTCGGTCGTTATGTCAGGGTCATCGGAGCCAATGAAGAAGCCGCGCGCTACTCCGGCATCCGCACCCGCCCCATCCGAGTCGCCGTCTATCTCCTCGCCGGGGCCCTCGCCGGACTCGCCGCCGCCTTCGACAGTTCCAAAATCGGCTCGGTCGATCCCAACGCCGGGATCGGGCTCGAGCTCTCCGCCATCGCCGCCGTAGTCATCGGCGGCACCAGTCTCATGGGCGGACGCGGCTCGGTCGTCGGCAGTTTTCTCGGCGTCCTCATCATCGCCACTCTCGGTGCCGGACTCGCCCAGAGCGGAGCGACCGAGCCGGTTAAGCTCCTCATCACCGGAGTCGTCATCGTCGTCGCCGTCGTCGTCGATGCGTTGAGAGGGCGAAAGAGGGGGAACAGTGGCGGGGATTGAGAGGCGGAATCGACACCGCCACAGTGATCTCTGCGCAATGCCCCCATTCCAGGCTGGATTCCTCCTCCGGGATTCGCTAGACTACGGGAAGTTTTCCCCCCACCCTATCCTTGTGAATCCTGAAACCTATCTCCGGCCGGGCCTGGCTCTGGCGATCGGACTGCTCATCGGCCTGCAGCGCGAGCAGGTGAAAGACGGCCCCGCCGGGATCCGCACCTTTGCACTGATCGCCCTCTCGGGCTATCTCATCGGCCTGCTCGGGAACGACTATGGCGGATGGGTCGTGTTTGCGGGGATCCTCTTCCTTGCCGCGATCCTGACGGTGGGAAATGTGATGGATTCGCGTCAGCACCCCGACCACGGCGCCGGGGCGACGACGGAGATCGCGGCGCTGCTGGTCTTCGGGATCGGGGTCTATCTCTCCAACTTCGACAACGAGCGCTCGCCGGCGGTCCTCTTCGCGGGAGTGACGGCGCTGCTCCTATATTACAAGACCCCGATGCATCAGTTCGTGCGGGGACTCGGTCCCGTCGATGTGCGCGCCATCATGCAGTTCGTCCTCATCACTCTGGTGGTGCTACCGGTGCTGCCGAATCGCACCTTCGGCCCCTACGACGTGCTCAATCCTTTCAAAGCCTGGCTGATGGTCGTGCTCATCGTCGGGATCGGTCTCGCCGGGTATCTCACCTACCGCATCGGGAGCAGCCGGGTGGGGACTTTTCTGAGCGGGGTCCTCGGCGGTGTCATCTCGAGCACGGCGACGACGGCATCGGCCTCGCGCTTCGGCCGCGATGACTCGAACCGCGCCACCGCCGCCGCCCTCATCATCACGATCGCCTCGGTCGTTGCGGTGATCCGCGTGCTTGTGGAAATGGCGGTAGTGAACGGCAGGGACATGCTCACGACAGCTCCGCCCATCCTGACCTTTCTCGTGATCTTCACCCTGCTCACGTTTCTCCTCTACCGGAAACGCTCTGACGAGGTCGTCCATCTCGAGCCCCCGGCAAACCCGGCGGGGATGGGTTCGGCGATCCTTTTCGGGATTCTCTACGTCGTCATCCTCCTCGGCGTCGCGGCGACGAAGGAGCACTTCGGCTCTTCGGGGCTCTATGTAGTCGCCGTCATTTCCGGGCTGACCGACATGGATGCGATCACTCTCTCGACCGCGGAGCTGATGAACAGAGACTCGCTCGATCTCACGACGGGATGGCGGGTAATTCTCATCGCTGCCCTGGCGAACCTGGTCTTCAAGGCGGGGATCGTGGCTTTTGCCGGGGGAAAAACGATCCTCCTGCGCATCCTCCCGGTCTTCGGCCTCGCTATCGCGGCCGGGCTCGCGATCCTCTTTTTCTGGCCGCTTTGAGAGGGAGCTCTGCACGAAAGATGCTTCGCCATTTTTCAAAATGCGCGTTCCCAAACCCAACCCATGCGTAGCAGTCCGCCCCTCTCTGCTCCACATTGGAGCGCTAATGTGGAGTGTGGTTTAACGTGGAAAGAGTGACATGTCTGATCGGGAATTTTTGCTGGAGAGAATGGAAAAACATCTGCGCCATCACGGCGGGATCGCGCCCCGGCGCGAGGTGGTGAAGCCGCCGTCGCTCACGATCTCGCGTCAGTGCGGGGCGGGGCTGCACCGGCTCGAACGTCCGCTCCTCGAATACCTCGACAACAACGACCACAGCCCGTCGCAGCAAAACTGGGCGCTCTTTGACCAGTCTTTCATCGGGAGACTCATCGAGGAGAATCGCCTCCCCCGGGACCACACGCCCTTTTTCGTCGAACATGCCAAGTTTCCCGTCGACCCCTCGCTGGGGGAACGGCTGAATCATCCCGAGGGCGAGTGGACGTTCTTCCACCACTCCGCCGCCGCGATCCGCAAACTCTGTGCAAGGGGCAACGCCCTCATCGTGGGGCGCGCGGGGAATTTCGTGACGGTGGACATGCCGAATACCTTCCACGTGCGACTCGTCGGCGGGAAAAACACCCGCATCGATGTCGCCGCGAAACATCACGGGATGAGCCTTACCGAGGCCACCTAGCTGGTGGAGGAGACCGACAAGTCCCGGGCCCGGTTTGTGAGTCTCCAAGTCTGCGGCGAGATCGACGACCCGGGCGGCTACCATCTCGTCATCAATACGGATAATCTCCCCGACGCGCTGATCGTGCGACTGATCGGGGATGCGCTCGAGCGAAGCGGCCTGCATCGTGCGGAGGAGCTCCACCCCCGTCTTTTCACCGAGACGATAGTCGATCAGGAAGGCATCGTGCTCTCCGGAGAGAAGTGCTTCGAGACCTTTCGCGTAGTTCGGTGCCCAGTCCAGCACGTAGCGGGAGCGGGAGACTTCGCCGAGAAGATCACGGTGCAGGATGTACTCGTCTTCATCGTCATCGATGAGGAGCAGCCGGATCGGAGGTGCCTGTCTCGATTCTGTCATCAGTGAGCAGTTCCGTTCGGGAGCTTCACGAGCTCGAACCAGTAGCTTTTAAGCCGACCCGCCATCTCGACGAGTTCGTCAAAGCAGGCCGGTTTGGTGATAAAGGAATTCACCCCCCCCCATCGTAGGTCTGCTGGATGTCCGTCTCCGAGTCCGAGGTGGTCAGCACGACGATGGGGATACACCGGAGGTGTTCGTTGGACTTGATCCGCTTCAGCTCCCCGTAGCCATCGACACGCGGCATGTTGAGATCGAGGAGGATGAGGTCGGCGATGCGGCAGTCACTCTTTGCCACCGTTGCCTGAGCCCGCTCAAGGTAATCGACGAGGGCGGCGCCATCCTCGACGTAGCGGAACTCTCCCTCGAACCCGCTCTTCTCAAACGCTTCGCGCACGAACTCCCGGTCATCGGGGTCGTCGTCGGCCATCATTAAAATGCAGTCTCTACTCATGCCTGATGTCGGTCGGGGGAGGTGTCCATCTTTCTCCGGACAGGCAACTCGACGATAAAATGCGCTCCTTCGCCGGGCTTGCTTGCGGCGTGGATGAGGCCGTCATGACGCTCGACGATTTTTTTTGCAAATGGCGAGCCCGATCCCGGTGCCTTCGAACTCGGACTTTCCCTGGAGCCGCTGGAAGACGAGGAAGATGCGTTCGCTGTAGCGCTCGTCGAAACCGATCCCGTTGTCCCGCACTTCGATGATGGCAAAGGCGACTCCTTCGCGGACCTCGACCCGGCCGGTGACATGGACACGCGGGGCGACTCCTTCGCGCCGGAATTTCAGGGCATTACCGATGAGGTTCTGGAAGAGCTGCCGCATCTGGGCCTCGTCGACCTCCCCCTCGGGGAGCGCGTCAACGGTGATAACCGCCCCCGTTTCCTCGGCAAGCAACTCCAGAGCAGATAGCGCGTCGCGCACCGGATCACTCAAATCGACCAGGGTAAATCCCTCTGTCCGCATCGTGACGCGGGAAAAGGCGAGCAGATCACGGATGAGCATGTGCATGTTGTCCCCTGCTTTGATCATCCGCCCAAGGTAGTCCTGCCCCTGCGCATCGAGTTTCTCCCCTGCGATGGAGGCGAGCCGCTCACCCATCATCCGAATCTTCCTAAGAGGTTCCTGCAAGTCGTGCGAAGCGACCGAGGCGAAACTCTCGAGCTCGGCGTTGCTGCGCTCAAGACGCTTCGAATACCGCAAGAGCTCCTCCTCGCCGCGTTTCCGCCGCGTGATGTCGATGATGGAACTCAGCACCAGCATGCCGTCCGCCCCGGGGAGCGGAGTCAGAGCGATCTCGACGGAAAACTCCGTGCCGTCGCTGCGGCAGGCGTGCAGGTCACGACCCGCGCCCATTGACCGGGTTGCAGGTGTCTGATGAAAATCATGGCGGAGGCCGCCATGTGCGGGTCGCAGCGACGGCGGGACGAGGTCCTCGATGCGCCGCTGTTTGAACTCGTCCGCGCTGTAGCCGAACATCTCCACCGCCTGCGGATTGACCATCACGATGCGGCCGGCCTCATCCGAGACCACCATTCCGTAGGGGGCCGAATCGACGACGAGGCGAAAGGGATCATTCCCCTCGCGCTCGGCCAGCAACTTTTCCAGTTCGAGAACTCTCGCTCTCAGTGTTTCAATCTCATCCATACTTCTGAACCGCAGCAACACCCGCCCTCTCCGGAGAGCGCGGGAGCGATCGTAGTTTCAGCGCCGGAAAAGAACAACGGGAATGTACCTCGCCATCAATGGCCCGACTTGTTACTCTTGCCTGCAAAGAGGTCAAGGGCAACCGCGACCCGCCCCGAGGGCAATGCGTGCACGATGTAACACAAGTCATGCCGAGGCAACGCCGCTCCAAGACATCACACTACGTTCACACTATTAAACCATGAAGGCCTCCATTCGAAGAATTCTCCTCCCCGTCGATCCATCCGTCTTCGCCGAGGCGGCCGCGGACACCGCCTGTCTCATCGCCAAAGCGCACCGGGCCCAGATCACCGCCGTTGCGGTGCTCGACTCCGACGAGATCCGCGCCAGCCTCATCCCTGCGATCGGGCCCTACTACCCGATGATGGTGGAGGAAGTGCAGAAAAAAATCCACCACGCCGACCACACCCTGCGCGAGTGTCTCGCCAGATGCGCCGCGACCTGCGACGCCGCCGGCGTCGAGCACCGCGAGGCCGAATACGACGGCATCCCGGCGGAGAAGCTTCTCAGCTCGGCTATTTTCTATGATCTCATCGTGACCGGGCTCGAGACATCCTTTCACTTCGAGACGCGCGGCACCCGCAGCGAATCCCTCGAGCACCTCCTCGACCGCACCGCTACCCCCGTGCTCGCGGTGCCTGCTACCGGACTCGCAAAGATCGAGCGTGTCCTCGTCGCCTTCGACGGTTCCGCTCCCTCCGCCCGCGCCCTCCACGACTTCATGTCTCTCGCAACCGCCTTCCAGCCCGAGATCGTCCTCGTCTCGGCCGGGTTCCCCGACGAACAATCCGACTTTCTCCTCGGCAACGCCGAACTCCTCCTGCGCGCCCACGGGTTTACCCGGGTCACGCGCCATGCCGGCGAAGCGGAGGTGGAAGAAGTCTTTGACCACCTTCTCAGCCCCGAAGGCGGAGGCGCCGACCTCGTCGTGCTCGGGATCCACTCGGGTAATTTTTTGAAAAAACTCTTTGTCGGGAGCTTCGCAAAAAAGCTGATTGAAAAGGGCGACTCACCGCTGTTTTTGTCACATTGAGGGTTGGGCAGTTCCGCTTCGCGAAAGTGGTCGGGGCGGCCGCCGCTGCGGTGACAGGATTAAAGCACTCCTTCGTCGCGCTTTCTGCGGGGACGTTCGCTCCGCTCACTTTTTGCCATCGCTATCGCGACGTGGCAGGCGACCCTGCGCAGGTTCTCATCCTGCCTTTTTTTCCAGACTTTCGCTTCGCGAAAGTGGTCGGGGTGACAGGATTGACTTCGTTTCACTCCGTCTGTCTCCGTTCGCTTCGCTCTCTGCGGCTCGAACAGGTTCTCATCCTGCCTTTTTTTTCCAGACTTTCGCTTCGCGAAAGTGGTCGGGGTGACAGGATTCGAACCTGCGGCCTCGTCGTCCCGAACGACGCGCGCTACCAAGCTGCGCTACACCCCGATGTTCTCTGCCGGGCGGTTCCTTTTCGCCGGATGGGAAGGAACCGGAGCGGAGATGGCTCCAACTGCCTCTGGTGGCGCACCCGTAGGGATTCGAACCCCAAACCTCCTGATCCGTAGTCAGGTGCTCTATCCAGTTGAGCTACGGGTGCTTTGCCAAAGACGCTCCAAACCGGATCGGCTTGAAGCGGAGGGCAATGTGCGCGGAAAAGGCGCTTTGACAAGGGAAATTTACAGCGAAGACACCGACCTAATCCTGCCGCTTGTCTCCCGGCCCTTTCCGCCTTTCGTTGCTCTATCTTCCCGAGCCCCCGACCCTTTTCCTTAAATGAGATTCCCCCCCGCCGCCGCCGCCCTCAATATCGTCCTCGCGATGCTCTTCACGGTCTTCGCCTGGCTTCAGCGCAATGACATCGACCCGGCGATCTACGACCATCCCTCGGTCATCGATGCTGCGCTCTGGCTCCTCTTCTACCTGCTCATCGCGATCTTGTTGGTCGTGATCCTCTTCCGCCCCCTCCCTCGCTGGCTCCTCCTCGTCGCCTTGCTAGCCTGTCTCATCGAGATGGGACGGACCGGTCCGGGCCTCTACGAAAATGTCTTCGGCGAGGAATCATTCACGATGACGCAGGTGAGCATGACCGCCGCAGACCCGCGAGTGGAGCTCACCCGCGAGTTTTTCGGTGCGGTCATCGCCCTCGCCGGAGTCGTCCTGCTTGTTTTCCAAAATCGGCGGCGAGTCAACAGAGGCCGCGATTAGTCGGGCTTTCTCCCGCAGCGGAACATGCCAATGCTCCCCGGCGGAGCGCACGCCAAGTGCCGGACCGACGCGGAGAATTTTGGCAAATTCCGCTTCGAAGCACGAAGGCTCTCTTGAGCCCTGATTGACTTCGAAACACCGACCATTAGAGTAAGGCTACATGAATTATCGAATAAGGCTTGTTGAGACGGATGAAGGTAGGTCGGTCTCAAGAGTGCAGGAACGCTCGAAATTGCTGTCTAATGCCAAAGTTTCCCGGAGCCGGTCAAAAGGACGCCGTTCGTGTTTTCCAGAAATTGGGCTTTCGAGTCGCTCGTGGATCCGGACATATCGTCATGAGCAACGGAGAGGTCCGACTGACGATTCCCCGACACAACCCGATCAACGCCATCACGATGGGTGCCATCGCCAGGGACGCGGGCCTCACGCCGGAGGAATTCCACCGACTTCCCTGATCTCCTGCCTGTGCTTTCTGCTTACAGTACGAAGCACGCCCTCGGGGCTCTCCCATGATCCATCTTTCCCAATTCAACAACGACTCTTTTGACCGCGGCGCGCCCGCGTGGAAGGAAGGTCTCTGGTGGGTGGTGCGTTCGCTGCTGTTCGCGCCCTGGTTTCCGCTGCCCTCGGTCCTGAAGGTGGCTGCTTTGCGTGCCTTCGGGGCGGCGGTGGGCGACAGGGTCGTGATCCGCTCGCGGGTGAACATCACTTTTCCGTGGAACCTGACGATAGGCGATCAGGTCTGGATCGGCGACGAGGTTATGATCCTGAGTCTGGACCGGGTCACGATAGGGTCGAATGTCTGTCTCTCGCAGCGGGCCCTCCTCTGCACCGGCTCGCACGATTTCGCGAAAGAGAGCTTTGACCTCGTGACGGGTCCGATCACGATCAGCGAGGGCTGCTGGGTCGGGGCCAGTGCCTTCGTCGGACCGGGAGTGGACTTCGGTCCCGGGAGCCGCTGCCTCGCGGGGGCAGTGGTGGTGAAGGATGTCGCCGCCGGGACGACGGTGCGCGGTGTGCCGGCGAGTGAGGTGCTTAGTGCTTAGTGAGACACAAGGAGGGCGGACATTCCTGTCCGCCTTTTCCCGTTTTTGGGGGCAAGGCGCTCCTTGTTTTTGCCTTTGGCGGCGATACGTTAGCGGCGTAAGAATTCATGCCGAATCAGAAACTCAAGAGCCGCTGGTGGTGGTGGGCGGCGGCAGGGGCGGTGCTGCTCGCCGAGGGCTTTGTATTTCTGCGGTCGCTCCCGGAGAAGAAACGCTGGGCGTCGGAACCGGTGCTGACCCTGAATCTGCCGGAGGGAACGGAGGCAGAGGGCTACCGCTTTCACGAACAACCCGAGCGCCTCGACGGAGCGGTGGAGCAACTCTCTTTTGCGACGGGGCGCTGCGGGGTCTTCAGTCCGCTGCAGACGGCGGGTCAGACTTTGCGTTCGCTGGACTTTTTCTACTTCGAATACGACCCCGGCAACTCCCGCTTCATCCACGATGTCTTCGGCCATGCCCCCGAAGTCTGCCTGCGGGCGACGGGTGCGACCCTGAAGAAAGAACACCCCAGCCGCAGTATCGAGATCGCAGGCCGCTCTCTGAAAGTCCTCGTGCTGGAGTTCATCTCCCCGGTCTCTTCCGGCCCGCTCTGGGTCTTCCGCTTCACCTGGCTGCCTGAAGACGTGCCCTACGATCCCTATGAGCCGGCCTACACCATGCGCGGTGAGAAGTTTCTCATCGGTATCCTGGGTCTGCCGAAACCTCCCGCAAGGGTGCTGCTCGCCGGCGCGATGGGCTACGAAAGTCTTGACGCGGCCTGGGAGAGTTACGAACGATTGCTCGTGAGCCGCTTGAAACTCATAAAGCCCTGAGGGCTTGAGCCTCGTAGTGGTGACGTCCACGTCGCCACCGCAGTGCGTTGGAGTGACGGCTTCAGCCGTTTTCTTCGACTGTCTACACGGGCTTCGTCCTCAAGGGCTGAAGCCCTCACTCCAATGAGGAAATCCGTGGAATCTGAGCCCATCTGAGTCCATCCGTGTAAATCGGTGTCTTTTCCGATGGGGGCGAAGAAAAGGAACCACAGATGCGCTTCGCTTCACAGATGGGCACAGATGGGCACAGATAGGGCGAGGGATGGCCGGGAACGGTAGTGGTGACGTCCACGTCGCCACCGGATCGAAAAACTTGCGTTCTTTGCGACAACGGTATTCTCGCCTACCTTCAGCGAGCAAAATGATCCCCGGAACAAAGCACGAAAAACAAAGCACGAAGAACAAAAACCCGTCCCGGGTTTTATTCCTAAACCAGTTCGTTCCTCCCGACCCGGCCCCGACGGCGCGGCTGCTGGGAGAGGTGGCGGACGAGTTGGAGCGCCGCGGCCACGAGATTGTCCTGATCGGCGACGGCGCTGACTACCGCGGCCCCAAGACGCTTTTCGGTAGCCGCGCTCTGCGCGAAGCGCTCTCGCTGCTGCGGCTTTTCTTTCGCGCCATTACGGTGCGACGGGTCGATGTCATCGTCTGTCTTACTTCGCCTCCGCTCGTGCCGGTGGTGGCCCGGCTCGCCCGCCTGCGACACGGCGGCGCCCGTCTCGTCCATTGGGCGATGGACCTCTACCCGGAAGTGGCGGTGGCCCTCGGTGAGGTGCGGGAGGGATCGATCCTGCATCGTCTCACGGCTTCGATCATGGGTGGAACCTACCGGGCCTGTGACGGCATCATCGTGCTGGACGAGGACATGGCGGCTCTAATACGAGGGCACGGGGCGGAGAGCGAGGTGCTGGCTCCGTGGCCGCCGGCCTGGCAGGGCGAAGGCGACGACTGGCCGCTGCGGGAGGGCTGCGAGCACGCGTTTACCTGGCTCTACTCGGGCAATCTCGGTCGGGCCCACGAATGGAAAACGCTCCTCGATGCGCAGCGGCTGCTCGAGAAGACCGGGCTCGCCGTCGATCTTGTCTTCCAGGGCGGCGGCACGGAGCGCGAGGCGGCGGTCGCGTACGCGTCCTCCCTGGGTCTGACGCGCTGCCGCTGGCAACCCTACGCGGAGGCGGCGGTTCTGGTGCGATCTCTCATCGCGGCGGATTGTCTGATCGCGACGCAGCGGCCCGAGACGAGCGGCTGTCTCTGGCCGAGCAAGCTCGCGCTCGCGATGCAGCTGGAGCGCCCTCTCGTCTGGGTAGGCGCCACGGACGGAGCGGTGGGCCGGATGCTGCGCGGCAAGGGGCATCTTTGTTTTGACCCCGGTGACGCGGCGGGTTTGGCCGCGGGTCTCAAGGATCTGCTCGCTAATGCGGGTGGCCTCCCTCCCCTGCCGGACCCGGCTCTCGTTAGGGAACGGGTCGAGTCCCTGAGACGCGCCGGGATCGCACAAATGGCGGACTGGGTGGAGCACTAAGCACTTCCCCCCACCCGCTTCTCAACCCGCGCCACGATCCAGCCGACAGCCCCGATCAGGATGAAAGTGAGGGTGAGTGAGACATAACCGCTGATATCATGCACTTTCTTGAGGTCGGCCTCGGGATAGGCGACGGCGTGCTGCACGAGGTAGATGACCCGGCAGCCGTTCATGAGAAAGGCCAGCCCGAGACTGCCGGCGACGAGGAGGAGCCGCGAGAAAAGCGAAAGACGCAGGAATTCCCCAAGCACAAATCCCGCGAAGACCCCGCTCTGGAAAGAGCGAATCCCGCTACAGCCATCACTCACGTGCAGGGGGATGCCGTTGGCAAAGATCGTCTCACCCGAGCTGGAGAGCGGCAGCCCCATCATGCGGTTCGCGAAGAGGGCGAACTCCATCACCCCTGTCGTCAACGAGTGGATCAGGGTGAACTCCAGCTTCGAAGGCAGCGGCACCGCCAGCAGCACGACGATGGCACAGGACCAGTAAGTGATCGCCGACCTTCCCTGCAGGCGGAAGAGCAGCACAAAGGTGAGCCCCAGCACCGTGAGCGCATGCAGATAGAGCGGCGTGCGCCAGCCAGAGTCCGCCCCCTGGACGAGGCGCAGCAGGGTGATGGTGACGAGGCTCAGAAAGACCAGGGCGATCAGCCAGACCTCTTTCGACATCCCGCGCAGAGAGCGGTCGAGGTGCGCCGCGTCGGGGCCCGTTTCTCTCCAGCGGGTCAGGAAGAAGAGCGGTGCGAGAAAGGGCACGAGGAATCCGTAGTCGTAGTAGGTGCCGTCGGACCAACTCGGCAGCAGAGCCAGAGTGAGCTGGCCGTAGAGCAGGGAAAGAAAAAGCCACAGCCCGAAAGCCCGCGTTTTCGCAAGCTCCCGGAATCGCATCATTTCCGGAGTAGAGAGGAGAGAGGAGCCGTTCATGAGTAGCACCGTGGCAGCGGCCTACGATAGCGGGGAAAAGCGACGATGCGTAGAGGAAAATCAATGTTCCCGCGTTGCGCTGCATCCCTCCCCCATCCGTGCCCATCCGTGAAGCGAAGCGTATCTGTGGTCCCTTCTCTTTAACGCCACTGCAAAAGACACCGATTTACACAGATGGGCTTTGACTGCACGGATTTCTACGCGAATCCCGCAGCGCCGGAAATGGCTTCGGAGAGTGGGGCAGACATTCCTGTCTGCCCGTTCCCAATCCACCTTACCCCCTCCTCTAATAAAAGAAGGCAGACAGGAATGTCTGCCCCACTTTCCTCCCGTCACTCCGGCGCCCTGGAGTGATGGGAGTGACTCCAGCCGACCGCAAGGTAAAAGACGACGAGCAACTGGATCGCGGGGATCTGCAGGGGGAAATCGACGAGTCCGTGCCCCAGCACGAGGACGAGGGCAAGGAGCGGGATGGTCGAGGTGATCTCGGGCTGCCCCTGCGCAGCGGCTTCGCGGACGCGCTTCCAGAGCCGCACGATCGCCCCTCCGAAGAGGACAACCCAGGCGGCAAACCCGGCGTAGCCCCACTCGATCAGCCCCTGGAGCCAGTCCTGATGAGCATGATACCAGAAGCCGGTGATGCGATCACCGAGCTCGTTGGTATAGAATGGGAATACCAGCCGGAAGGTCCCCGCCCCGGTCCCGAAGAAGCCGGAGTCAGGCAGGATCGTGAGGCAGACACCGTAGGCGAGGAGACGTCCCTCGAGGCTGCCTCCGGTAGTGGCGAACTCATTCCATTTCGAGAGACTGCCGACGAGGGCGGGCAGGAGGACGATCGCAAAAACCCCGAGGAGGAGACAGGCGAGGACGACTGTGACGGCACGGGAGAGATTGGGCGAGAGGAGCACGCCCCGGTATCGCCAGGCCATGAGGACGACACCGATGATCCCGATGATCTGCCCGGCCTTTGAGGTATTTACAAAAACAGCTGCGAGCACAAAAAAGAAAACACAGAGATCGACCGAGGTAGTGATGCCGACAGGTCGGGTAAGCCGGCTGCGGAGAAAAACGGCGAGAGCGGCGGGCCAACTGAGGTTGAGGAAGGAGGCGGCGTTGGCGTGGTAGCGGAAGGCCGCAAAGAAGGCCTGGCCGGAATTTTCCGCATCGGTCCAAAGCATCGCCTCAGCGACAGAGGCTTTCTGATACATCCCGATGAGGGCGACGACGAGGCCGGCGAGCGCGATGCTGCGAAGGAGGATCCAGCGGGGCTTCGTGCGCGAGAGGGCATCGTGGAGGACGAGGCCGCCGAGGAGGAGGGCTCCGAAATGGATCAGCACCTCCATCGTCGAGCGCGAATCGACTGACCCCGGCATCCATGGGATGAGCTGCTGGATCGGCTCGAGATCTCCGAAGGTCGGTTCCAGGACGGATCGGGGATTGAACGCGTGGATGATCCCGAGACCGATCAGAAAGAGCAGGCTGAGCGCGGCCGGGAGGGCTAGCCGGGGCAGTCTCCATTCGTAGAGCAAGAGACCGAGCCAGAGGACAAAGGAGAGGGCAAGGAACTCATCGTGGACCGCCACGGTGAAGGGAGTGGTCCCGCCGAAGGCGAGCGGCGTCCAGAAAAACGCGGCAATGCTCGGCCCGAGGACGACGAGCCAACCCCAGGTCGGTGTCAATCTTTGTCGTGATGGCATGACCTGGACGGGAAGAAATCGTGGAAGGGAACCCTACTGCTCGTGCTGGGCGTAGCCGGAGTAACTGCCCCCGCTGGAGTAGGAGTAGTAGTATCCGTGCCCCCCTGCCGTCCTCGTCCGTGGCAGTCCATTTGCGACGAGCCCGACGGGGTGGGAGGAATTGGTGCCGAGGATACGGAGAGAGCGTTTGATCGCTCCCTTGGGTGTCTTGCCCATGCGAGTCACGAGGACGACGGACTGGGCCAGCTTGGCCAGCGGGATGGAGTCGCTCACCGGAATGAGCGGGGCCGAGTCGATCACGATGCGATCGAAGTACTCGCTGAGTTTTTCCACGAGAGGACGCAGGGACTTTCCGGAAAGGAGCTCGGAAGGGTTCGCACACCAACTCCCGGCGGGGAGCAGAAATAGATCGGGCGAGGCATCGGATCGCAGGAGGATATCCTTGATCGGCGTGCCGAGGGAAAGCTGATCGGAGAGACCTTTCGAATCTTTGGCGTAACCGAAGACTTCGAACTGCACGGGGCGGCGCATATCGGCGTCGATGAGCAGAGTCTTGTCTCCCTGGAGGGCGAAGGAAAGGGCGAGATTGGAGGCGACCCAGCTCTTCCCCTCCCCGGGTATGGAGCTGGTGATGAGGAAGGTGCAGCGCTCGTCGGCAGACCCGAGGAAGGTGAGACCGGCCCGAAGCGTCCGGATGGCCTCGGCGGGCTGGGAATTCGGATCGCGCCCGAGCTCGAGAATGTCGGTGCGCCCCCCATCCTTTTTAAAAGCCGGGAGGGCCGAGATGACAGGGTAGCCGGTGAGCTGCTCGAGCTCGGAGACGGTGCGCACGGTGGGATCGAGGAAACCGAGCAGCAGAATGATCCCGATGCCGAGGGCGGCGCCTCCTCCGGCGAACTGGATGAGCATTTTCGACTTCACCGGGGAGACGGGGCCTCCGGGTAAAGTGGGCGGCTGGACCACCTCGAACTGACGGCTCGCGAAACCCCGGGTGAGGTTGCCCTCTTTGAGCTGCATGATGAGGTTGTCGTAGATCTGCTTTTCGGCATCGAGCTCGCGCTGGAGGACGTTTAGCCGGGAGGCGGCGAGTAGTCGCTTGGAATTGATGAGTTCGTCCCCGGTGAGATCGCTCAGTCCGGCGAGACTTTTGTCCCAGTAGGCACGCTCGTCTTCAGAGAGGCGGATGACTTGGTCGAGCTCGGAAGCAAAGCGGCTCATGAGGATGCGCTGCAGCTCTTTGGCCTCGACGAGGGCGGGCCACTTCGGCAGGTAGCGTTTCTCCATCTCGGCGACCTGGAGCTCGGCCTGCTCGACCTCTTTGCCCATCTCGGAGCAACGCTCGTAAAGCCTCAGGGCGCTGTCGAGCTTGAGGAGGCTCTCCTTAATCTCGGTAGAGCTGTCCATGATGTACTCGAGGGCGTATTCGGACGAGCCGGAGATCCGGTTTTCGCTGAGGGCCTCGTAGGCGCCAATGACCGAGACGAGAGCATCCCTGGCGACGGCGGGGTCGGTGTGGCTGGCATACAGATCGAGGAGGGCGGTGTCGGTCCGCCACCGCACCGTGACCCATTTCCCGAGCATGGCCCCAACGGTCTCGGGACTGACGTCGGTACTGGCGAACTGGATCTTTTTGGTCCAGGGCAGACGCTTCTGCTCGGGGGCGATGTTCTCGCGGTTGGCAAAGAGCGGCCCCTTGGCAGCCTCGCTGTAGATGAGGGGTAGACGAAGTCGCTCTGACGCGGAGAGCATCTCAGCGGCCCCGGTCATCCGGATGTTCTCCTCCTCGGCAATGTCGGCTGCGTCGCGCTTGACCCGCAGGATCTCGATGGTGGCAAGCGACTGATAGGTCGGCGGGGTGATGGAGTAGAGGTAGAGCCCGAGCAGATAGCCCCCGACGAGGGTAATCAGGAAGATCCAGAAGCGGCGCAGGAACCAGCGGAGGTAATCATTCATTCCCCGCGCGGGCGGGCCTTCCTGGGCATCGGATTCCGGAGTGTAAGGTTGAGTCATGCGGGCTGCAGAGGCATCCGGAGATACCGGGCTGAAAGGATTGGCTTCGCGTTAAAAGACACTCTGGGGAACGGTGACGGTGTCATTCGGGGCGAGCATGAAGGGTTCGGAATTGTCCTTCTGCATCTTGGAAATATTCACCTCGAAGGTCTGCACTCCGCCGCCCTCGGAGGGACGTCTCACAAACACTTTTGATGGGCGTGCCGTCGGGGTAAATCCCCCGGCCATAGCCACGGCGGTAATGATGTCGAGGGGTTGGTCCTTTTTCATCGGGATCTGCCCGGGGGTGCGCACTTCCCCGATCACGGTGACGGTCTGGATGACTTCGGCGATCATTTCCTTCACCGGGAGTGCGTGGACGATGAGGGTGTCTTTGTCCTGAAGTCTCAAGACGCGGTTGCTCTCCAGTTCGAGTATCTGTGTGCGCAAGTCGCTGCCTTCGCGGCGCTTCAGTTCGATGCGGCTGCGATTCGCCTGCTCGGTGAGCCCGCCGGCTGTGGCGATGGCGGTAAAGAGATCGAGGGTCGTCCCCTGCTCGAAGGCAACCTGGCCGGGACGAGTGACCTGGCCGATCACGGTGACAGTGTTGGGTGCGAGGGCGGCCTCTTCAGCGATGGCAACGGAGACCTGGGTGCTGCGGATGTAGTCAGCCTCAAGGCGCGCCTTGATGTCCGACCCGATCGCGGCAGCGGTGAAACCGGCTGCAGGAATCCCGCCTAGAAGAGGAAAGACAATTTCTCCGCCCGGTCCGACCGGGAACGCCCCGGTGAGGGAGGGCTCACCGAAAACGTTCACTGAAACGATGTCGCCGGGCTTAAGTTCAAGGTCGGGACGGGGGCCACCCTTTCTCGGAGCGACCGCCGCGAGAGGTGCGTCCCCCGCTTCCGACGACCCAACCGACGGCCCGATCGCCTCTGCGCGCAGGGGAAGATCCTGCGCCACACCCGCAGAGGCGAACCAGCAGATGAGGACGAGAGTAACGCGAAGACTTTTGCTCATTCGGCGAGGTAAGGTAAACCATTCATTCATGAGGAAATTCAGGGACTCCGGGGCGAGTTCGCATGAAGATACCACGCCTGCCCCCCGACGGAAAGCACTTCGACATCCGTGATAGAGAAAAAAACAGACTTCGCCGAGCGGGTGCTTCCCCACCCGCTCAAAGCCGTCCCGCCTGAGCGGGATCAGGTACCCGGCGCGAAGGGAGACGTTCCACCCTGGTCATCCAGGTTCGCTGGATTCGGCGTAACGGAGAAGCCCGGATACCCATTGATCGTCCCCCGCGTCACTACCGGGATGTTACCGATCCTGAAACGCGAGGCGCCATTGAGGACAAAGGGAGCGGTGCGGATGGAGAACTTGTTCGGAAGGCGCGCCGCAATGAAATACTTGCCGGTGGGCATTGCCCCGAAATTGTATCGGCCGTCTTGGCCCGTCGTGAGCTGACGAATCTTCCGGCGACGACCATTATCAAGGACACGGTAGAGCCAGACTTCCGACTTCCTGGCGGCGGTGTCCTTCCCGTCGAAACGCCGGTTTCCATTGTTGTCGTTGTAGATCGTTCCCGTCACTTCCGTCTCACGACCGGATTGCGCGATGGCGGCTGCCGGACCGGTAAGGACGGCAAGGAGCAGGACAAGGAGGAATCGCTTTTTAACGTTCATGGGGGTATCGAAGGTTGAAACGAATAGAGTCTTAAATTAGTAAACGAGCCCGACCCGAATGCCAACAATATTTTGATCAAAGTTGGCGAGCACAATGTTGGAGTCGTTTTGATTATAGTTATAAAAAACCCCCCATTGGCCAAGCAATTTCTCGGTGATCATGAGAGGACGGCTGAGGTCGAGACTGAGACGGAGGAAGTTATCCTCCCGGGTGCTGGCCCCGCCGGTCTGGCTGACGAAGTAGTCGGCATTTTCATAACCGACACGACTGGTGAGCTGGAAGAGGGCTGGGAGACGGTTCGTCATCTGGAGAGTGAGACCGGTCTGCTCGGTGTCTTCCCCGTTGATGATATAGGACGGCAGGACACGGCTGTAGTAGGCCAGGTTAAAAGCGGTCTTCGCAGTGGCGACCCAGTCGATGCCGCCATCATAAACGAGGTTCTCTGACTCGCCCCCGTTCGGGCCGTCCGCAGAGCGGAACTCGTAACCGAGAGAACTGTAAAGCGATGTCTTGGCGGAGTACTGGTAACGCCAGCGCAAGGACGGGGTGATGTAGTCCTGCTCGGGACTCCCTTCAAAATTATCAGACCCGAAACGGAAGCCCGTGCCCAAGCTCGTCTTGGGAGCAAAGGAGGGAGTAACAAACCCCGCGATATCCCCGTAGGTGGACTCTCCGTCGTTGAAGCCGGACCCGGCGTCAAAGTCACGCAGGGTGTAGCCGGTTCCGGCCTCGACGTTCACTCGTGAGACTTTTCGTGTGACCCTGAGATTAAAGGTGTAGTCGTCGCTGGCGGCACGCCGGGTCTCCCGCTGAATCTGATCGAACTGGAGCGAGTTTCCATTATTGCGACGATAGTCGAGATCAAGCCGGATCGTGGTGAGGCCTCCGTTGACCCCTACGTAACCGCCGAACTGGTGCTCGAAAGGATCGCGACCGAACTCGGAAGCGGCATCATCGTAAATATATGCCTGCCCCTGGTAGTCGAAGCCATAGAACCCGCCGCGTCCATTCTGGTCGCCCGACTTGATGTTGCCGCCAAAGTTGAATGCGAGGAGGGAAGCGCTCGGCCCGTTTGCGGTCTGTGTGGTGTTCGAATCGTATATGACGGAAGAGCCGACATTGAGGTCAACTTTGAGACCGGGAAAGAGGAAGGAGCCGTCTGCCGAGTCGCCGGGCAGCGTTACAGCCGAGGACTCGGTCCCGCCGGCATACTCGCTGAAATCAGGAGAGACGGCGACCTCCTCGAGAGCGGCGGAGAAATCGACGGTCTCCTGAGCACGTGCGGCCAGTGACGGGAGGACCACAGTGGCTAAGGCAAAGAGGATGATGGACGGACTACGTTTCACTTTGGGAAAACTGATTAGAACGATACGCGGGTAGTGAAGTCAAGAGTCCTCTTGTAATTTATAAAACTACTTGGCGAGCGGGCAGGGACCTTCGAATCTGAATGATTGGAGATAATGTTAAATTCCAGAATGAAGGCCCGTTTCTGTCACTTCAGGGCTGTCCAGATTGCCCTTTCCTCCCTCCCTGTCAAGGGCTGAACAATTTTCGGTCACACCGTCCCCGGGCAGCGCAAATCTGCCGCTCTCCTCCGTGCCGAAGAATCCCAGGGCGATCGGCAAATCCTCTCCCCATCGGGCTTTTGCCCCCATGATAGCGGGGTAGAAGCAGCGTGCGACCCGCTCCCAGCACCGTCCCGACCCGCCTGTCTCGGGGCAGCAAAGTGCCCATAAAGTCGTATCGTCGAGCCGCAGGACGACGAAGCGGCAGCCTTCGCCGGAACACTCCGTCCGACCATCGGGGCCGGTCGGCCTGATGTGGAGGCGGGAGAGAAACCGACGCAGCGCTTTCCAGAACTGGTCCGCCGTGGCGAAGCGCTCGAGATCGTGCTCGAGGACCTGGGACATACAGTCGGCGTAGCGGACGTCTTTGCGGGCCGAAACGACATCCCGTAGAACCTTTCTCATCTCGGTGAGATTGTGGGGCAGGCCGATGAAGCGCAGCCCCTGGAGCACCCCGATGACGAGGACCATGCCCACAACCGGGAGAGTGTATCCGCGCGAAACGAAAACGCTGAGCCCGAGAAGCGAGAGCCCTGCAAAGATCCCGTAGAGGGCGAAGAGGATGTTCCGCTTGGAAAAGCCGAGGGTGATGAGCCGGTGATGCAGATGGAGCGCATCGGGTCTCATCATCGGCAGACCACTGAGCCCGCGGCGGACCATCGCGAAGGCCGTGTCGAGGATGGGGAAACCCAGCGCGATCATGACAACGAGGAGCGGTCCGAAAATGGAGCCCTTGTTCGACGAGAGCAGCGAGGCTCCCGCGATGATGAAGCCGAGGAGGTAGGCTCCGCCATCGCCCATGTAAATTTTGGCCGGCGGCAGATTAAAGGCGAGGAAGGCGAGGATGCCGCCCGAGAGCGCGACATTGAGGAGGAGCAACTCCGTGTTTCCCGCGATGCCGCCGAGAGTGGCAAGGGTGAGGCAGAGGAAAAGGGCGATGCCCCCGGCGAGACCGTCCATGCCATCGACGAGGTTGATGAGATTCGGGATCGCGACGAACCAGATCACGGTGAGAATAAGGCCGAATCCACCTGTCTCGACCCCGCCGCCGTCAAGCGGGTGACTGATAATGTCGATGCGCATCCCGCACTGGTAGGCCGCCACTCCCACCGCGATCTGCACGGCCAGCCGCAGGATCGCGGGCAGGCCGAAGAGGTCATCAATAAACCCGAGGAGAAACATCGCAGTGGCGAGGAAGAAAAACGGAATCCGCAGGAGGGAGACCTTCCCTGCTTCTTCGGGCGATGTTGAAAAGGCGAAGGCCGCGACAAAGACCACGTAGAGGACGAGCCCGCCCACCCGCAGAACCGGCTGTTTCTGCAGTTTGCGCACTCCGTCACCGGCATCGAGCCCGCGATGCCATTTCCAAAACCGGCGAATCGCAATGATAGCGATCAGCCCGAGGAGGAGCGAGAAGAGGAACACCCCGGCTTCGCGAAAGACGCCGAGGGGCTGGAGGAGAGCGTTCATGGACAAAAGGGGAATGCAGGGACGCGGTAGATAGTCAGCAACTAGGGTCGAGCCTCGGGGTCGGCAGCAAAGGCCTCACGCTGGGCCGGGGTAAGTGATGCGCGGAAGCGTTCGAATCGCGGTCGGGCCTCCTCGAAGCCCGCCTCGACGGCCGCATTGTAATAGCGAAACGCGAGGGCCGGGTCGGCGGCAACCCCGACTCCCTGCTCGTAGAGGGTGGCGAGATTTAGCATGGCCTCGGGGAGCGCCCGATCAGCGGCTCGCTGGAGCCATGCGACCGCTTCGGTGGGGTTCGAGGCCACTCCGTAGCCGCTCAGAAGATTGAGGGCGTAGGCATTCTCCGCCTGCGGGAGACCGAAGTCCCCGGCGATACGGATCCATGCGGTCGAGGCGACGGGATCGAGGGGGAGATTCACCCCCTCTTTGTAGGCTTGACCGATGAGGAAGCAGGCCTCGGCATCCCCGAGCCCGGCCGCGACGCGCAGGAACCTGATGCCCTCGGCGGGGTCGGTGAATCCGGGTTTGGAGGAAAGATAGTAATTGGCGAGGCGGAGGGCCGCTCCCGGACTCCCCCTTTCTGCCGCCCGACGCAGCCATTCGCCGGCCTCGAGCCAGTTCGGGGCGCTCTCGACGTGCTGCTCGTAGAAGGTGGCCAACTCGAGACTGGCCTCGACACTACCCTGCTCGGCAGCGGCGCGGCCATAACGCTCCGCCTCGGCGAGATCTTTCGGCACGGGATCCCCCGCGAGGAAAAGGCGATGGAGGGCGAGCAGACATGCGACAGAACCCGCCCCGGCTCCCTGACGATAGGACTCGATCGCGATGGCGGCGTCTTTCGGCATGCCCGTGCCGCTGAGGGACAGATCACCGAGGAGCCTGTGCGCCTCACTCGCACCGGGGAGTTGACGCGCTTTGCGCAGCAGCGCGACAGCCTCGTCGACCGCGACCGCCTGCCCGAACTCCCCGTCGATGAGGATACGCGCCATCACCTCCATGGCGAGGACGGAGCCCTCTTCGACGGCACGGCGGAGGAGGGAAAGGCCTTCTCCCTGCAACTCCTGTTTCCCTGATCGCAGCAGGGTGAGCCCGAGGATCCGGGCCGCCTCGGGCGCGGTGGCCTCTTCGACTTCCTGCGCAAAGGCAGCGTCGGCTTTCGCTCCGGTGCCGTCGAGAAGTCTCGTGGTGAGCTCCCGCGCGGCTGCCTCGTCGCCGCCATTGCTCTTCATCGCCAGGGTCGTCAGGAGGGCGGCCGCGTCGAAATCTGCTGCCGGAGCATCCGGCTCACTCCTGAGAGGAATACCTGCGGGCAGAACCGGACGCGCCGGCTCCGCCTCCCCTCCCCTTTCCTGGGCGCCGAGGAAAGCGGAGCTGGCAAAAAGACACAGGGCAAAGACCGCACCAGGTCCACAGACGCCGGCCGGAGCTAACCCTATCGATGAAAAAACGATCATGATTCCCGAGGTTTTTTCCAGGACTGCAGAAAAGTGGTGAGGATGGAGCGACGGATCGGACCGACGCCTTCCCATCGGATCCCCGTCTCGAGTGCTCTCGCCTCGTCGACCGAGCCGGTGCGATGAAGAGCGATGACGTATACGGCGCGCGAGGCGGAGTCGGCCTCATTCCAGTTGATATCCGCCTCGCGGAGAGTCTCGAGCGCCTCTGCGTCGCGCCCTTCGCTGAGGAGCCAGAGAGAGTGTGTCGCCCGGAAGCGGGGCGCGGCGGGGAAACGCTTCAGCAATTGCCCGGTGCGCTCGAGAACGATCCCGGAATCGACCTCTTCAGGCTTGAGCAGTTCGAGGAAGGCGACCTGCTCGGCGGCGAAGGCATCTCCGGGACGGCTCCGCACGATGCCGCGCCAGAAGTTGAGCCACTCGTCGAGCCGATCAGAAAAATGCGCTTCGAGGTACTCGAGGTGCTCGCTCGCAGGGAGCCGGTTCGGCGGGAGAGAGAGGATGACCTCCGCGACATTGGCCGCCGCCTCTTTCTCCCCGAACTTTTCGGCAATGCGCAGGGCGGAGAGGCAGTCTCCGTAGATCTGCAGCGAGGAGGCCCGCTCGATGACACGACGCCACGCCGAGAGAGCCTCGCTGGAGCGTCCCGCCCGGCGGGCAAAGACGGCTTTCAGGCTGCCGGCGACACTCTCGGGAAACCCCTCGGGTGACTGATCCAGCCACCTCTCCGCGTCTTCGAATCTTCCGATCTCGAGGAGAACCTGAAGGCGGGCGCTGAAGAGCGAGGCATCGGTGAGGAAGGCCTTTTCGGGAAGTTCGAGGAGTTGTTCGCCGTGACCGGTCTCGAGAAACCAGCGCACCACCCACGAGACCGCCTCGGTATCGTCGAGGAGATCGGCGGTGAGCGTCTTCATCGCGGCAGGGCGCTCCCCGGACGGGAGTCGGTCCACCCGTAAGCGTCGGGCAAAGACCCGGTCCCCCGCTGTCACTCCGCTGCGGCGGGCAAGCCAGGCTTCCGGATCGAAATCGGCCCCGGGGTCGCGGAGGTTCGGCGGCAGGATCGCGAGGCTGCGCCAGGCGCGCAGGGCGATGGCGTCGTCGGCGTGATCGAGGAGAGGCTGGAGCCGGTCCTTCGCCTGCTGCACCGCGACGGGATTACCGGGGAGGCGCGGGAGCAGGTTGGCGAGGAGCAGGGAGACCTCGGCCGCCAGTTCCGGGTCTCCATCGAGGGTGCGCGCCTCTTCGATGGCCTCGAGGATCCGTCCCTGCAGGGCGAGCTTGCGGGCCTGGAGGAATCGCATCCCGGGCTTTGCCTGCTCCTCGTCACTGAGGTTAGGGAAGAGTTGGTCGAAGAAAGTCGGGTCTCCACGATCCAGCGTCCATTTGAGAATGTCAGTCCGGTCCGCCTCTGTTTGGTCATCGTGGAAAAAGAGGACCAGGGTGATCGCGGAAAGATCAGGCAGTCCCACCTCCCGCCCGTGTATCACGAGCCGGCGCAGTGTCTCGATCTTCTTCGGGCTGAGCTGCCATGCCGCCATTGCGAGTTGAACCGCCTCGCGGGCACGTTTCTCATCGACCGCCTCTTCGGCGCGGGTCAGGAGCGAGTTTGCACGCCACTCTTTCGCCGCCGCGACGATGGGGCTGCGCGCCAACCAGACCCCAGCGATGAGGGCAAGGAGCACCGCGGCGGCCACGATGAGTCGCACAGAAATTTTTCGGGTTGGTCGCTTCATCCGGACCGTTTAAGAGACGGCAAAGGACAGGGGATTATTAGGAGCGCCCCTCTCATGACAGAAAGCGGGAGGAAAAACTACACTTCTTTTCAAAAGACCGGACAATTTTTCCTGCTTTACAATCAGTTCGAAAGGTCCACTCTCTTGATCATTAAGTCCCTCAAAATAAACCGACTGCATTCTCCGATGGAAGATCCGATGGAAGACTGATTGCCCTTCGCTCTCGGCTCCTCTTCCATCCGCTTCCGCCCCCCGGAGGTAGCGGTGGGAGAGGTGATAGTCGGGGCAAAAGATGCCCTCAGACGGAACGTTATTCCTGAATTTGTGAAACGGCGGCCACGGCGGCGCGGCGGCGACGAATCCGGCGGGTGACGAATCCGGCAAGGGCGAGACCGAGGAAACCAAGCGTCCCGGGTTCGGGCACGGCGGTGAGAGTGATCGCGCCGCCACTCAAACCATTCCCATAAGAAAGGGTGTAACTGCCGATGGTCGCGCCCTCGCTCAAGCCATTAAACGTGCCGCTAAGAAAAGGATCCGACACTAGACCGGTGCCGTAAGTGGCGATGGTGTAGACCTGATTCTCAACAAAGGTTCCGCCGAAATTGATCGTCAGCGTCGCGTTGTTCAGGGTGAGAAGCCCGCCAACATTGACACGATCAGCACTGGTCCCCTCAACCAGATCAACCAGCCAGATACTGGTGCTGGATTCCAGGGTAAGATCCCCGTTAAAGGTCAGGGTCCCGAGATTCCCTTCTACGGGAACTCCGCCCTCGACCGTTCCGGCGGTCAGCCTCCCGCCATTCTCAATGAGGGTGTCGGTATCGGCCAGATTGCCGATCGTGCCGGTGCCGCCGAGGGTGGCGCCTGACTTGACCGTTAGATCGCCGATGGCCCCCGCCTGATTGCCATCGATCAGCAGAATGCCCTCATTCACCGTCGTGGTCCCCGCATAGTCATTCGCTGCCGTCAGGGTCGTGGTTCCGGTGCCGTTCTGTTCGAAGGCTCCGGATCCGCTGATCTCGTTGGCCAGAGTGTATCCGTTGTCGCGGTCCACGGCGAGAAGGCCGTTGTTCAGAATATCGCCGCCGCCAATGGTTCCGCTACTCCCCCCCGATCCGATCTGAACCGTCCCGGCGCTGATCGTGGTGCCGCCGGTGTAGGTGTTGGTGCCCTCAAGAATGAGCACCCCTGCCGTAGTTTTGGTGAGGCCGCCTCCCCCGTTAAGCTCGCCCAGATTCTCGAGGCGACCGGATTGGGCGGAGAATGCAATTTGAGCCGGGTCCGTTCCGATGCTGTTGCCGTTAAGGTCCAGGGTCGAACCATCCAAGGTGATGGTGGCGTTTTCGGTGCCAGCACCTCCGGTGCGGATGATGTTGCCGGTCACGTCAACCGTGCCGCCGGTGAGGTTGATGTTGGAGGTGACAGTGCGTCCGGTTCCAGCATTCGCCATGTTGATGGCGGTGCCGCTGCCGGTGCCGATCGTGACATTGCCGCCGGTGACGTTGACGTCGGCGAGGACCGCGCCTCCGGCGCTCGTGTTCACGGCCATGTTCAGCGTGCCGATCGTGACGGTGGGAATTCCGGGCGCGGCGCTGTCACCGAGATTCACGGTGGCGGTTGCGTTGCCGGTGCCGGTGGAGGTGCGGCTGGCCATGGTGAGGGTGGTGACATCGAGCGTGCCCTCGTCAAAGGAGAAGGTGGCGGTAGTACTTCCCGTGTTAAGGGAACGATCCGCGATCGTTAGGGTGGAGACAAACAAATCAGCGTTGTGACCGGTGAAGTCCACGGTGACCGTATGGCTATTGGCCGTGCCGAAAATGCTGTTGCCGATATTGACGGCGGCACGGCCTGAGCCGTCGGCAGCGCGGAGGACCACCGTCCCGGTCGCGGACGCGAAGTCGAGAACGGCATTGGCGCGGGCGATCCCTCCCACGGTGAGGGTATTGGCGTTGAGGACATTGGTCGAAGAACCGAGACGCAAGGTTTGGGTGGAGTTCGTTCCTTGCGACGCCACCTGGATCGTCCCGGCGGTGATGGTGTTGTCCGCGGCGAGGATCAGGGTTGATGATCCGGCATTGGACGTGGCCGTTCCGTTGTCCCCGACCCGGAGAATGCCGGTGGTGCCGAGGTCCAGCGTAAAGGAGGCCAATCCACTGAAGTCCGCGGTTGCAGCATTGGTGTTCGTTGCACCCGTAGCCCCCCCAACCTGGAAGGTGCCGCCGGAGTTGTTGTTCACGAAGGATCCTCCGCCTGTGGCACTGAAGAGCGTGGTGGAAGCGGCGACGTTGGCTCCGATTGTGACAGCGCCCGTTACCGTCAGGGTGTTCCCGGCATCAACGATCAGCTCGTTGGTGACTGAGATGCTGTTGGTCTGAGAAAGCAGCGAGGTAATGCTCTGGTCGAACCCGTTGAGATCAAAAGTACCCGCAGTGGTTCCTGTTCCAACCCTTACCGTTGTCCCAATTGGCAGCGCATCATTCAGGCCGATCTTGAGGGTGCCATTGTCGATATTCGTGTTTCCAGTGTAGGTGCTGACCCCGTTGACCTGCCAGGTGCCCGCGCCCGTTTTCTGCAAGGTCAGGACACTGCCGACCTCCAGGATCGAACTAATGGAGTTGTCCGCGCCCGTGTAGGTTCCGGCCAAAGTCAGCGTCTTGTTTCCGGAAGTAGCGGTCTGGACGACTCCAATATTAAGGGCTCCCGTGCCGTTGCTATTGAGGGTCACGCCACCGGTGGTGCCCTGCATCTCGATGATACGGTCGCTGGTGCTACCCGCGCCAGTGTAGGTCAGGGTGGTGGCCGCAGTGGTGAGGCCCATGCGGATGATACCGTCTTCAACCGTGGTTGGTGCACCGAGAGCGCTGGCCCCACCCCCGACATTGCTGATCGTATCGAAGCTCAAAGTCCCGGACTGAACTTCCGTGGTGCCGGTGTAGGTGTTCGCTCCGGTGAGCGTGAGGACATTGGTCTGGTTCTTGAACAGACCGCCACCTGCCAGCAGGGCATCTACGGTGATATTGCCTGTGTTGGTAAAAAAGAAGCCTGTCGAGGCGGTGATTGTTCCGGAGCCAGTCAGCGCAGGACTCGCACCACTCAGGGTGAGAAGACCGGCGGTGATGTTATTCGCGCCAAGTGCCAGGGTGGCACCCGCGCCGACGGTGACGTCGCCGCCGACTCCGAGAGCGTTGTTGGCACCGACGTTCACCGTGCCGGTAGTAACAGTGGTGTTGCCGGTGTAGGTCGCTGCCGCATTCAGCGTCAGATTGCCCAGACCAATCTTCGTCAAGCCTCCTTGGCCAGAACCGACACTGTTGGCGAGGGCAAGATCGATGCCGTTGGTATCGATCGTCGCACCGCCCAGCAGAAAGCTGATCGTGCGAGTAGAGAGATCATCCACAAATCCAGAACCGAGACGCAAGGTGCCGCCGGCGAAGACGAGGTCACCCGTGACGCCGCCGATGTTGCCCAAATTGGCGATTTCGAGGGCGCCTTCGTTGAGCGTGGTCTTGTTCGACCCACCGCCAGCGGTGTTGGTGCCGCTGAGGATCAGTTCGCCACGACCAGACTTCGTGATGTCCGCCGACGAGGTCAGATTGGAAGAAATGGTAGCCGAGAGCGCCTTGGTCGGGGTCCCTGCATCAGGGTTGACCACATGGATCACATACTCATTCGTCGCGCCCACGGTGATGCCGCTGTCGAACCCGCCGAGGGTCAGTCCATAGTTGCCCACGGCTGCCCCAGAATTCAGCGTGAAGAGCATCGCACCGCTGGTAACGGCCAGAGTTTGCCCGGCCCCAGTGCCAGTCACATTCCAGGAGTTTGCCGCGACGCTGTTGTTATTCAGGACGAGAGCGTTGACGGTCGTTCCGGCAAGGCCGGTCAAGTCGGCAGTGATGGACTCGCGAGCATTGTCCGTGGCGGCGGCAAGCGCAATGGTGTCGTATTCTGTCACGAGATCGAGCGGCCGGATGCCGGTGCCAGCAGTGTAAGTGACCAGCGAGTTGCCCATGTCCAGGGCCGTGAGGGCGCCATTGGTTCCGCTGTTCACGGCTCCAATCGCCCACGGCACGATGCTGATGTTCTGAGTTCCGGCGGCTCCACCTCCTCCGACGAGCGTCGCAATGAAAGCGGTCTCATTCGCCGAGGTTCCAATCTTGAACTGATTGCGCTCTCCGGCGGATGCCCCCAAAGCCCGCCCGCGAGCCGCGAAGGTAGCGTCGTTGAGCCGGACAAAATCATTCGCGATGATGAAGGAACTTGCGGTTCCCGAGGCGACGTCACCCTCACCTGAGGTGCGCTAGCTTTTTGGACCATCAACGACGAAAATCAAGATGATGTCCAATAAGACCCGCAAACATTACACCGAAGAGTTCAGGGCCCAGGCCGTGGAACTCCTGAGAACCGGCAGATAATCGAAAACCCCGCACTCCGTCAATAAAAATTGATCGATTCGGAACTTTCCCTTCGGGAAGGGATTGTCCTAATTCGATTCGGTACGGTAATCCTAATCAGCCGATTCCTCTGGCCGTTTTCCAACCTGACCGCTGCCTGAGAGTCAACGAACTACCGGTGGCATGATGAAAGCGCGACGTGAAAGACAAGCGGGCTTCCGGACGATGGGAGAAGAAGCGGGAGGCAGCATTCGCCTCACAGGGTCAGAGGCGACACCTGACCCTATCGGGTCGCATGGCCCCCACTCGGGTCGCAATCCCGACTACCGCCCCACTGCCAGAGCAATGAGGATGGCCTTCTGCGCATGGAGGCGATTCTCGGCCTGCTGGAAAATCTCGTCGGCCCGCTCTTCGAAGACCTCTTCGCTGATCTCTTTGTCGCGGTAGGCCGGGAGACAATGCTGCACGATCGCTCCTTTTTTCGCCAGTTTCACCAACTCCGAATTGATCTGGAAAGGCGCGAGGATCTTCAGTCGCTCGGCGGCCTCCGCTTCGCGGCCCATGCTGACCCAGGTGTCGGTGTAGAGCACATCGGCGCCGATCGACGCAGCCTCAACATCTTCAGTGAGAGTCACGGGCGCCTCGCCGAGGCGCTGCATGAAGTCCGCGTCGGGCTGGAACTGCCGCGGCGCGGCGATGACGAGCTCGAACCCGAGCCGCTTCGCCGCCCAGGCCCACGAACGGCCCATGTTGCAGTCGCCGTCGCCGTAAAAAACTACTTTTTTCCCGTCCCATCCCCCGAGTAGCTCCCGCATCGTGAGCAGGTCGGCGAGGATCTGACAGGGATGCTCCTCGTCGGTGAGGGCATTGATCGTGGGGATCTTTCCGTACTCGGCGAAGTCGACGACATCCTGCTGCGCAAAGGTGCGGATGATGGCCCCGTGGACCATGCGACCGAGGACGCGGGCGGTGTCTTTGATCGGTTCGCCGCGCCCGAGCTGGATGTCATTGGCATTGAGAAAGAGCGCGGTGGCCCCGAGCTCGTTCAGCCCCACCTCAAAGCTGACACGGGTCCGCGTCGACGACTTCGTGAAGATCATCGCCCAGGTCTCCCCTTTCAGGATCTCTTTGACCGATTCGTCGCGGCCGCGATTCGCCTTCAGCTCGACCGCGTGGTCGATCAGGGCGGAAATTTCTTCTTTTGTTAGTTGCTCGATTCCGAGGAGATGTTTCATCAAGTCCTAGCTGTGCGTCTGGTTCACTGAGATACCGGCGAGGACGCTCTCGAAAAGAGCGAGCGCCTCATCCACTTCCTTGTCGGAGACGTTCAGCGGCGGCAGCCAGCGCACCACATTCTCCCCGGCAGGCACCGTGAGCAGCCCCGCTTCGCGAGCGGCGTCCACGACAAAAATTGAAGGTGTTTTCCCGGAATTCGTAAATCCCTCGACGGAGGCCATCTCCGCCGCGTCGAGGACAAAACCGAGCATCAGCCCGACCCCGCGCAACTCGCGGATGACTGGAAAATCCCACTTCGCGACACCTTCGCGGATGCGCGCGGCCTGGTCTTTCACATTATCCAGCACACCGGCGGACTCGATCTCGCCAAGCACGGCGAGGGCCACGGCACAGGCCAGCGGTGTTCCGCCAAAAGTCGAGCCGTGCGATCCCGGACCGAGAGCCCCGGCATGGGCATCGCTCACCCAGAAGGATCCCATCGGGAAGCCGCCCGCAAATCCCTTGGCCCAGCTCACCGCATCGGGCTCGACCGTGACGCCACTGCCCTCGAGCACGGTGCGCCAGCCGCACCAGTCGCCGGTGCGCCCCGATCCACACTGCACTTCGTCGAACATCAGGAGCAGGTCGAACTCGTCGCGCAGCGCGGCGGCGGCGGCAAAATACTCGGGCGTGGCCGTATGGATCCCGCCCTCGCCCTGAACCGGTTCAAAGAGAATCGCACAGGTCTTCTCCGTGACCGCCTCGCGCAGCGCCGCGACGTCATTGAAAGGCACGTGGCGGAAGCCCGGCAGCATCGGATCAAACCCGATCTTCACCTTGGGCTGCCCCGTCGCGGCGATCCCGCCGAGGGTGCGTCCGTGAAAGGACTGCTGGCAGGTGAGGACCTCGTTTTTCCCCGCCGACGCGCCGTATTTGATGTAGGCACGCTTTCTCGCGAGCTTGATGAGCCCGTCATTCGCCTCGGCTCCGCTGTTGCAGAAAAAAACTTTTCCGGGGATCTCCATCATCGTCTCGACGACAAAGCGGGCCAGCTCGGCCTGCTCCCGGATGTAGTAAAGATTCGAGCAATGGATCAGCTTCGCGGACTGCTCGCGCAGCGCTTTCTGCATCACCCCGGGGCTGTGACCGAGGGCACACACCGCGACGCCGGAGGAGAAATCGAGGTAGCGCCTCCCCTCTTCGGACCAGAGATAGGCGCCCTCGCCGCGCGGGAAAGTGATCGGAAAACGCCCGTAGTTGCCGAGCACATACTCGTCCATCAGATCAGCTGTGGTCGGGAGCAACTCTTTCATTTCACGATTTCGGTACCGATCCCCTGTTGAGTGAAAATCTCGAGCAGGAGCGAATGGGAGATGCGCCCGTCGATCATATGGACCTTGCCGACACCGGCGTTGAGCGCCTCGACCGAGGAACGGACTTTCGGGATCATGCCGCCGCTGATGGTGCCGTCGGCGATGAGCCCCTCGACCTCTTCGGCCTTGAGCGAATGGATCAGGGTGCTCTCGTCGCTCGGGTCTTTCATCAGGCCTAAGACATCACTCAGATAGACCAGCTTGCTCGCCTTGAGCTCGGCGGCTAGGGCGCTCGCGGCGAGGTCGGCGTTGACATTGAGGCTCAGCTTTGTCCCGACTTCCGAGGCGACCGGGGAGATCACGGGGACGATCTCACTCGAGATCGCGGCGCGAATGATGGACGTGTCAAAGCCGACGACCCGGCCGACTCGACCGAGGCTGACCTCACGATCCTCATCCTTCGACCAGCCCTTGATGCGCTCGCCGATGAGGACCTCGTTCCCGTGCACGCCGATGGCGCGACCGCCGAAACTCTCGATCCCCTTGACCAGTCCGGGATTGATCTCGCGGCTGAGAGTGCGCTCGACCAACTCCATCGCCTCGTCGGTGGTGACGCGGAGCCCGCCGATGAACTCGGCCGGGAGACCCGACTCTTTCATCGCGGCAGAGATCGCCTTGCCACCGCCGTGGACGAGGACAGGATTGATCCCCGCCACCTCCATGAAGACGACGTCGCGCAGGAGCCGGCGCACGAGATCGGGATCATCCATCGCGCTCCCGCCAACTTTGATCAAAAAAGTCTGCCCGCGAAAATGCTGCAGGTAGGGCAGAGCCTCGACGAGGACGGCGGCTTTTTCGATCTGCTGCTGAAAAATGGAGGCCATTGAAAAACGGAGGCGTCAAGAATCGTCGAAATCCCGTGCCGGGCAAGGGGAGAATGTCCCTTTCATGCCCTCCCTCGATCCGGTCGCGGCGTGCGGCGGGGATTATTTTTTCCGGTTCAGCGAATATTCCTCTCGGTTGAAGAGAACATACTCGGGCGAGAGATCCGAAGTATAAACGGTGAACTCCCCCTTGCCGATATTGAGATCGATCCCAACGGTGAACTGGGGCCCGCTGACCGCTTCGGAAAGTTTTTCGATCTCCGTCGTCGCCGCGAGACCGTTCTGCGCGGCGAGGACGCCGTTGAGGTGGATGTTGACCATCTCTTCCTTCACCCGGGCGCCGGAGTACCCGACCGCATGGATGATGCGCCCCCAGTTCGGGTCATTCCCGTTCCACGAGCATTTCACCAGCTTCGAGTTCGCCACGGCACGGGCGACACGCTCCGCATCGAGGGTCGAGGCTGCTCCGCGCACCGTCACCTCGACGAGTTTGGTGACCCGCTCGCCGTCGGCGACGATGCGCTTCGCGAGACAGAGCATCACCTCGGTGAGCGCCTCGCGGAACTCGGCACTGCCCTCGCCTCCGCGCGTGATCGGCTTGTTCCCGGCCTGGTGGTTCGCCATCACGATGACCGTGTCATTCGTGCTCGTGTCCCCATCGACGTTGATGCGGTTGAAAGAGCAATCGACCGCCTCGCGGGTCGCCGCCGTGATCTCCGCTTTGGAAATGGCCGCATCGGTCGTGACAAAACAGAGCATCGTGGCCATGTGGGGATTGATCATGCCCGCGCCCTTGGCAATCGCCCCGATCCGCACTTTCACGTCGCCGATCTTCACCGAGACCGCGATGCTCTTCGGCGCCGTGTCACTCGTCATGATCGCGCGGGCAGCGGAATCGCCGTCCGTCCCTAACAAAGAGACCAACTCCGCGATGCGCGGCTCGATGCGCTCGATCGGCATCTGCACCCCGATGATCCCCGTCGAGCAGACCTGGATCTCACGCTGCTTCAGCCCGAGCGCCTTCGCCGTCGCCGTCGACATCGCCCGGGCATTGACCATGCCGGCATGGCCGGTGCAGGCATTCGCGTTGCCACTGTTGACGATGATGGCGCGGGGCTCGGCTGTTTTAAGATTGCTCGAGGAAAGGCGCACCGGGGCCGCGCAGACCTGATTCTGCGTGTAGACCGCCGAACCCACCGTGGGGAACTCGGAGTAGATGAGCGCAAGGTCAAGACGCTCGACAGCGGGATTCTTGATGCCGCAGCTCATCGCCGCCGAATGGAATCCCTTGGGGGCGCAGATGCCGCCTTCGATCACTTTTACTTTCTTGCTCATTTACGGAACGGGGATGGGAACGAATCAGAAATTCAGCAGACCGCAAGTCTCGGGGAGGCCATTCATGAGATTAAAACTCTGAATGGCCTGACTGCCGGCCCCTTTGCCGAGATTGTCCTCGGCACTGAAAAGTATCAAACGCCCCGCCCTCGTGTCGATCACCCACCCCACATCCACGAAATTCGTCCGCACCACGTTCTTCGTATCGGCAAACCCGCCCTCGCCGAGAATACGGACGAAGGGACTCTCTCCGTAAAATTCCTTCATCGCCGCCGCGATGCAGCCTGACAGATCACTCAAATCACCGTCCGGCTCGCAGAAAATCGTCGTCACGATGCCCGCGTTCACCGGCATCAGATGCGGCACAAACGAGATCGTCACTCCCCTCCCGGCGGCGAGGGAGAGCTCCTGCTCGATCTCGCTGAGATGGCGGTGCTTCGGAGCCCCGTAGGCGCGCAGGCTCTCGTTGACCTCGGCAAAGAGCAGGCTCACCTCGGCTTTTTTCCCCGCTCCGCTCACGCCCGAGAGGCTCGAGACAGCAATGCCCTGCGGCTTCACGATCCCCCGTTTCAGCAGAGGGACGAGCGGCACGAGGACGCTCGTGGGGTAACATCCCGGCGAGGCGACGAGTTTCGCCGCCGCGATATCGTCACGATAAAATTCCGGCAGGCCGTAGACCGCCTCACCCAGCAGAGCCGGGGCCGGATGCACGTGCCCGTAGAATTCCTCATAGACCGCCGCACTGCGGAGACGGAAATCAGCACTGAGATCGATAACACGGATGCCGCGCTCGAGCAGCGGAATCGCGAACTCAGAGGCCACCCCGTGCGGCAGGGCGAGAAAGGCGACCGTCGCCCCCGTCGCGACAATGGCGTTTATGTCAGGATCGATGAAGGCCAGCCCCGCGACCGAGGGAGCGCCGACGAGACGTGGAAAGACCGAGACGAGGGCACGACCCGCCTCCTGCCGCGACGTCACCGCAACCAGCTCCACGGCGGGGTGCATCGCGAGGAGACGGAGCAACTCCTGCCCCGTGTATCCACTCGCGCCAATAACCGCTGTTTTGATCCTTTCGGGTTTCATGAGCTGCCCAGCATGGCACAATTCCAAAGCGAGTCGAAACAACTTGTGGGCGCTTATCCGATTTTTTAAAAGACAAGCCACTTGCGGAACCCGTTTTTTCGTTCACACTGTCCGCTCTGCGAATTTCGATTCGTCGAAAGGAACGGGACGTGGCGCAGCCTGGTAGCGCACTACACTGGGGGTGTAGGGGTCGCAGGTTCAAATCCTGTCGTCCCGACCACTTTCGCAATAGGGCGAAAGTGGTCGATCATCAAGCGGGTCTCGTCTCGACCCGCTTGCCCAAAGCGCCTCTCCCCCTAGGCTCGGTGACCGGTCTGCCGGCGTTCCCCCGAAGATCAACCCCCGCCCCATTTTATAGAAATTATAAATTTAATCTTGCGAAATCACTTCGCTTTGATTATAGTTTCCATAATACAAACACCCGGGTGCCTGAGAAACACCCGACAACCACTAAGGTGGAATCAGATCCCTTCCCTCGCCGGAAGGGGTCAGCCGAGAAAAAAACAACCGCATGAAGCTGATCACAGCCATGCTTGCTGCCTGTGCCCTACTACAAACGGGAGCGGAAGCGGGCCAGTTCGGGACGGGATTTGCCATTAGTCCCAAGGGCTACCTGGTGACCTGCCACCATGTCGTCCGCGATGCCGAGCGCATCATCGTGCACCACCGCGACGGCTATCTCGAGGCCACCATTGTCGCCCTCGACCCGCGCAACGACCTCGCCATTTTAAAGGTAGAGGGCTGGCCGGGGCGCTATCTCGGTCTCTCCGCCTCGAGCGAGGTCACCCACGCCTCCGAAGTGCTCGTCGCCGGCTTTCCCGATCCCACCGTGCTCGGGAGGAATCCCAAAATCTCTACCGGGATCGTCAACGCCCTCTCCGGCGTCCGCGACGACCCCCGCTTCATCCAGATCTCCGCTCCCGTCCAGCCGGGGAACTCGGGCGGACCGCTCCTCTCACCATCCGGTCGTGTCGTCGGTGTCGTCGCCGCCGGGCTCAACTCGATGGATCGCATGACCAATGGCGGCTACCTGCCCCAGACCGTGAACTACGCGATCAAGACCGATCTCATCCTCCCTCTCCTGAAAAACGCCTCCATCTCCGTGCCGAAGTTCGGCACCCGCATCCCGGCCGGCCCCAGGCAGGTCGAGCGCGCCCTCACCGCAATCGCCCTCATCGAAGGACTCAAGCGGGGGGAGAAAATGTATGGCGGCGGGGTTCCCCGAACCCCGCAGGTGCAACCCGCCCAGCCTCAGCGCCAGGGCGCCCCGTCCCCTACTCTGACCTCTTTCCGCAGCAATGACGGAGGCCGCCCCGACCGCATCGGCCCCTGGGTCTTCCCCGACTCCCACGCCCGCCCCCTCGAGGCCCACGAGGTCCAGGGCCTGCCAAAAGAAGCTCTCTGGCGCGCCCGCAACGAGATCTACCTGCGCCACGGATTCATCTTCCCCACACCCGAAGGGCAGCGATTCGCCTCCGAGTTCGGTCCCCACTACCGGCCCGTGACCCGCTCGGTCGATGTCGTGAAAAAGCGGTTCACTCCCGTCGAGGTCGCGAACCTGCGCCTCATCTCGCGGTATGAGTAGAGAAGCGGCGGCAGGAGACGCTCCTTTGTTCGCGTTCCGCGCAACCCGTGGCTATATTCGGGAACCGTGGCAGAAAAAGAACCAGTCGAAGACGCGAAAAAGAGCCGGCGTTCGCCGCGCGGCATCCTGCGTTGGCTCATGCGTTTTGTCGGGCTCTCCGCCGTCGTCACCGCCGGCGTCCTCATCCTCGTCGCGGTGATCTCCTCGATCGCCTACCTCAACCGCGCCCGCATCGTCAACCAGACCCTCGCCGTCCTCGTCGAACCCTTCCGCGTCAGCGTGGGGGAGATCGACTTTCACCGGCTCGGCGAAGTCAGGATCACCGACCTGCAACTCACCCCCAAGAGCGCTCCCGAAGGCAGTCTCCTCGCCTCCGTGCCCGAGACCATCATCACCTACCGCCTCAGTGATCTGCGGGAAACCAGAAAACTGCGCACCATCGTCCTGCGCGGCGCCGCGATCACCCTCGACGATGCGACCCTCTCCGCCCTCGCTGCTCCCGCCCCGGTAATCGATGAAACCGGCGAGGTCGTCACGCCTGGGCCCTTCGACCTCGGCAGTCTCGCCTTTTTCACCGACTCCTTCACCATTCGCGACAGCCACCTCACCCTCGACCTCGACGGTCTCCCCCGACTCGAGGCCGACTGGCTCTTTCGCACCGGCGGCCTTGATTTTGATGAATCCGGCCTCAGCCGCGAGACCATCGACCTGCGACTGAATAACGTCCTCATCGGCGAAGGGGGAGAAAACGGTCGCATCGCCCGCCTCATCGCCTCGGCCAGGGTCCGGCCCGATCTTTCCCATTTTCACCTGAGCTTCCTCCATCTCCTCAATCCAAAGCTCCGGATCACCCCGGACCTTTTCCCTGTGCCGGAAGAGCTCCCGACGCAAGAGAGCCAGGTCGCCGCCCCGGCAGGGTTGGATCCGGCCTCTGCACCGGCGAACGCGCCCCCGAAAAGTCTCCCCGGGCTCGTCATCGAGGCCCTGCGGGTCGATGGCGGCTCCGTCGAGGTGACCGGCTTCGACGGGAGCGATGGCGCTCCCTCCTTCCCTGACCTTGCTTTTTCCACCGCCTTCGCCTTTCAGCATCTCTCCTCCAGGAACGGTCAGTGGCAGAGCGACGTTCCTCTCTCCCTCACCCTGAACCAGCTCGCCCTCGGCAAAGGCACTTCACAGCTCCTCTCGGCCGGACGCATCGACCTCTCCGTCGACGAACTCGGGCAACTCATCCACGACCGCACCCTCTCCGCAGTCCACCTCCACGGGCTCGATGTCATCGTGAGCGACACCTCCCTCGCCCGCTTCCGCAGTGGGAAAAAGGAACCCGAAACCGGCACCACAGCGCCCCCCGGCCTGCCCTGGATCGTCGAAAAATTCACCCTCGTCGACGGCACTCTCCTCGTCCAGAACCTCACCGTCGGCGAAAAAGCCGCACCCTATTTCGAGTCCAGAGTCGATGCCAGTCTCGAACGACTCCAGTTCGGCAGCGACAGCTTCCAGTCAGAGGGCGTCCAGTCCATCACCCTCGAGCAAGCCAAAATGCGTGCCCCCGGCGCCGGCGCCACCACAGAGCCCCTCCTCGCCACCGAGTACGCCGACCTCACCGGAAAATGGTCCGATTTTCAAAAAAGCGGTCTCATCGATCGATTCGTCGTGAGAGGTCCGCAGATCCATTTCACCGACGAGACTCTCGGCACCTGGCTCGAAGCCCCAACCGTGCCCGAGACCGATCAGCCCGGCCCCGTCAACCGTCCCGTCTACAAAGTCGCCCACCTCGACGTCACCGGCGGACGCCTCGTCGCCGACTCCAGCTTTGCCGTGGGAAAAGTGCCGAAAATTTACTCCGACTTTTCTCTCCAGAGCGGCCATGCCGATGAGGAAGAGCCCTACTCCTACCACCTCCGTCTCGATGACTTCCAGGTCCGTAATCACCCGCGACTCATTGAGGCGGCGGCCCCCCCGGCTCCACCCACCCTTTTCCCCGACGCCCTCGCGCCGCTCGCCATCAGTCCGCTGAACGAGGGTGATGTCTTTTCCGTGAAAGAGATTGAAGTCGACTTCACCGCCAGCCAACTCCAGCGCACCCGCCGCATCGGCAAACTGAAAATGAGCGGGGCCGTCCTCACTGTCGGCGAAGGGCTCAAGTCCATCGCCGACGCCGGCAAAGAAGAAGAGCCAGAAGCGGACAACGCGCCCATCGAGGTCGTCGTTCCGGAGCCTCAGCCGGTTCCCGCTGCGGTGCCGCAGGCACAGACGACCGGTAGGCTCCCCGCCTGGCTCATCGAGGAAGTCGAGATCACCCAGAGCCAGGTGCAGTTCGAAGCACTCATCCCCCAGGTCGAGGGGCTACGCTTCGCTATCGAAACCAGGCTCAGCGACGTGCCGCTCTCCCTCGACGGACTCCTCGCCGAGGAAAAACTGCAGAAGGTAGAGCTCGCCGGGATCGAGATCAAAGATCCCTACAACTCCTTCATCACCGTCGCTTTTCTCCCCACCATCTTCGTCGAGTTCTCCCTCGCCGGACTCGCCCGGCAGGAGATCGAAAAGATAGACCTCATCGGCCCCTCCCTCCACGTCGGCCAGGGCCTCTTCTGGTGGATCGACTACCAGCGGAATTTCCGCGAGCAGAACGAAGGCGCCAGCGTCGGGATCGAGGCCGGAGTCGATACCGCAAAGAAACCCGATTGGGTCATCAAAACCATCAACGCCACCGCCGGGAAAATCGTGATCGCCCCGACCGGCATTCCCATCGGGATCGTTCCCTTTCCCTTCGACGCCACAACAAGCATGTCGGGCGGCAACATTGAGCTAAAACTCACCATCCCCGACGAGGACCACGTCTACCGCTTTCCCGACTACAAAGTCGATCTCTACGGTCTCACCGGCGACGTGCAGTTCAACGTGCCCGTGCAGGAGATCGACAACAACCTCGTCCAGACCTTCACCCTGAAACGCGCCGTCTGGAAAGAGCACGAGGCGAAAGACCTCTACATCACCGTGACCTTCGATTCAGACGGCGTCTACGGGCAGTTCGGCGGGGCCTCCTATGACGGCTACGCCGAGGGCCAGTTCAATTTTTACCTCAATGATCCCGGAAAATGGGACGCCTGGGTCGCCGGGACCGGGATGGACACGGGGCCGCTCACGAAGGTGCTCGTCCCCGATTCGTTTCTCATGGAAGGCCGCGTCTCCCTCAAAGTCATCGCCGAGGGGCGCGACAAAGTCGTGGGCGAGACGACCGGCGAGTTCCAGACCACGAGCCCCGGTTGGTTCGATATCACCAAACTCGAAACCATCCTCGATAACCTGCCGATGGAGTGGAACCAGCTCAAACGCAGCCTCACCGAATTGAGCATCCACTCCCTGAAACGATTTGATTATGACAAAGGGGCCGGTAGCCTCTATTTTCAGGAGCGCGCCGGCGAACTGAATCTTCGTTTCAACGGCGACCACGGCTCCCGGGAGCTGAATTTTTATCTACACGACCAGAAAAACACGAATCAGAAAACCGCCGCCACCATCGAGGTGAACGGGGCCCCGACCGCCGCCGCAGCCGACCCGCAGCCCGAAATCGCAGGCGCTCCCGCCGATATCCAGTGATGGAACCTCATCGAGACATTACAGCCCGGATCGCCGGACGCGCGCTTATCATCCCCGGCTTGTTGGCGACTTCCATGCTCGTCTCCTGCCTCAAGCCCTTCGACGTCAATGTGACCACGCCCGAGCCGATCAAAGTCGACCTCTCCATGGACGTCCACGTCTACCAGCACGGCCAGGCCGATACAAAAAAAGACGCCGCCCAAGCCACCTTCCGCTCCGCGATGGACAGCCGCCGTAACCGCATGTCCGAAATTCAAGATCTGAAAAACAGCCGTCTCGTCGGGGAAAATCACCTCGGCACCCTCACCATTAAAACACGCCCGGCGGGCGAATACGGCGACTACGTCGAGACAACCGCCACCGCCGAGAACCAGGACCGCGAGATCCTCATGGCCCGGGAGGCCGAAGAAAAAGGCGTCACCGTCGACAAGATCCGCGAAGAGCAATGGCGGCACTGGCTGCGGAAGTCCTTTCCCGGCGAATGGATCGAAGTCGCCAATGACTCCGGCGCAGACTACCGATGGGAGCAGAAAAAAGCCGCCGGCGACGAGTAAGTCCCACCCCGGCCGCTCTCGATACTCCCCCGTTCTGTCCGTCTCCTTTTCCACTACCGTTTCCCTTTTTTCATGCGCCAGATCCTCGTCACCTCCGCCCTGCCCTACGCCAACGGCCACATCCACATCGGCCACCTCGTCGAATACCTCCAGACCGACATCTGGGTGCGCTTCCAGAAGATGCAGGGGCACCGCTGCGTCTATTTCTGCGCCGACGACACCCACGGCACCGCGATCACCATCCGCGCTCAGGCCGAGGGCCGCACCGAAGAGGAAGTCATCGCCGAGATGAGCGAGGCGCATCAGAGCGACTTTGCCGGATTCGGAATCGAGTTCGACAACTATGGCAGCACCCACAGCGACGAGAACCGCGAAGTCTGTCACGAGATCTGGGCCGCCCTCCGCAAAGCCGACATGGTCACCGAAGAGGAAATCGACCAGCTTTTCGACACCGAAAAGGGCGTCTTCCTCGCCGATCGCTTCGTCCGCGGAACCTGTCCGAAATGCGGGTCGAAGGACCAGCCAGGCGACAACTGCGGCCACTGCGGGGAGACCTACAGCCCAACTGATCTCGTCGACCCCGTCAGCGTGATCTCGGGGAGCAAACCGGTCCTCCGCGCCGCGACGCACCTCTTTGTCCAGATCGAGAAACTCCACGACTTCCTCAACGAGTGGACCCAGTCCGGGACCCTGCCCTCGGAGAGTGCGAACTATCTCCGCAACTTCTTCCTCAACCAGCCGCTGCGGAACTGGGATGTCTCGCGGCCCGGTCCCTATTTCGGATTCGAGATCGCCGACTCACCCGGCAACTACTGGTATGTCTGGTTCGACGCTCCGATCGGCTACATCGGCTCGACCAGCCAGTGGTGCCAACGCCACGGCGAAAAGCTCGACGACTGGTGGAGGAACGATCAGACCGAGATCCACCATTTCATCGGCAAAGACATCCAGTATTTTCACACCCTCTTCTGGCCCGCCATGCTGAAGACAGCGGGCTACAATCTCCCTACCCACGTCCACATTCACGGATTCCTCACCGTCGACGGAGAGAAAATGTCCAAGTCCCGCGGCACCTTCGTCCGCGCCGCGAAATACCTCGAGCATCTCAACCCCAGCTACCTGCGCTACTACTACGCGACCAAACTCTCCTCCCGCGTCGAGGATCTCGATCTCAATCTCGAGGAATTCGTCGCCCGCGTGAACAGCGACCTTGTCGGCAAAGTCGTCAATCTCGCAAGCCGCACCGCAAAATTTGTCGCCGGGACCGGTCTCTCCGAAACCTACCCGGATGACGGCGGCCTTTTCGAAAAATTCGCCTCCCGCGGCGACGACATCGCCGAGGCCTACGACAAAGGTGACTACGGCAAGGCTATGCGAATGATCATGGAACTCGCCGATCAGGCCAATCCCTACGTCGAGGCGAACGCCCCCTGGGATCTCCGCAAAGATCCTGCGAAGGCCGCAGAGCTGCAGGATGTCTGCACCGTCGCCCTCAATCTCTTCCGCACCCTCGTAATCTACCTCGCCCCCGTCCTCCCCGAACTCGCCGCCAAATCCGGCGCCCTCTTCGGCGAAAGCTACACCCACTGGAGCCAGTCCCGCACGTCGCTCATCGGTCGCCCTATTGCAAAATTCGAGCATATGATGCAGCGCGTCGAGCCAGCCAGAGTCGAGGCCATGATCACCGAATCCCGCGAAGAAGCCGCTGAAAGCGCCGCTCCCGTTCCCGCAGTAGCCCTTCCCGCAGTAGCCCCTCCCAAATGGGCCGATACCGGAGAGGCCCTCGCCGCTACCCCCATCGCAGACGAGGTCAGCATCGACGACTTTCTCAAGGTCGACCTCCGCGTCGCCCGCGTCATCGCCGCCAACGAAGTCCCCGAAGCTCGTAAACTGGTGAAGCTGACTCTCAGTCTCGGTGGCGAGAGCACAAGGACGGTGTTTGCCGGGATAAAATCCGCCTACGAACCTGCCGACCTCCTCGGCAAACTCGTCGTCGTCGTCGCCAATCTAGCCCCAAGGACAATGAAATTCGGAGTCAGCGAAGGAATGATCATCGCCGCCGGTCCAGGGAACGAAGACATTTTCCTACTCTCTCCTGACGACGGAGCCGTGCCGGGACAACGGGTCGGGTGACCGCTTCGAGCTCGTCCTCCTACCCTTTCCTCAGATTTCAGGCTCCCGCTCCCCCATCACATCCTTGCGCAGGTCACGCATCACCCGAAGCTCGCCCCAGTCCGCTCCCCGCATCTTTCTCGCCCCGCTCTCCCGCTTCGGACTCGCCCGGCCCGCTTCTTTTTCCCGCAAAAAGATTTCATCCACAAACGCCGCCGTCCCCAGCACCGCCCCGT